>MDTG01250029.1_pt1 | contig 41249 bp, 38 predicted proteins | sample 811421 | NCBI WGS metagenome assembly MDTG01 (sample SAMN05326645, study PRJNA326480) | marine metagenome | isolation source: seawater | place: Pacific Ocean: South East | collected 2011 | reverse complement strand
GCTCGAAACTATAGCAGTACAGTCGCATTGGCATTCATGATGATGTGGCTACCAATGTACTGCTGAACAAATAATGTTCAAAGATCAACAGCCTCTAGGACATATTATGAAAATTACTAGCACACATAAACTATCGACACTAGCACTGAGCATCAGCATGCTGTTAAGTGCTCCCGTATTTGCACAAGAAAACAACGAAGATAATGCTGATCTTGAGCGCATCATGGTTACCGCAACCAAACGTTCAATGAGCATCCAAGATGTTCCTTTTTCAATTAATGCACAAACGCAAAAAGATATGGAACGCTCTGGCGCACAAAGCCTTGAAGACTTAACTCGCAACGTAGCGGGTGTGTCTATTCAAAACTTAGGCCCAGGTCAAAGCCAAGTCGCTATTCGTGGCGTATCAGCCGGCCAAGTTATTCGCGACCAGCCAGGCGTTAAAGAGCAAGTAGGTGTTTACTTAGATGAAAGCGTTATTTCACTTTCACTATTCACCCCAGACTTAGATTTATACGACCTTGCCCGTGTTGAAACATTGCGTGGACCGCAAGGTACGTTATTCGGTTCAGGTTCGATTGGCGGAACCTTACGTTACATTACCAATCAACCCGAAATGGACATGTTTGAAGCGTCGGTTGAAGGTAACATGAACACGGTTACCGACGGCGGTACTGGCGGTCATTTAAAAGCGATGGTAAATACGCCTTTAGTTGACGACACACTTGCGTTACGTGCTGTGTTTTACCGCACCGAATATGCAGGATTTATGGATGCGTTAGGCGAAAACGGAAGTCGTAAAGAAGACGTCGATGACGGCGATCGCACAGGTGGTCGTATTGCACTCGCTTGGCAAGCCACTGATAGCTTAAAAATTACCCCGCGTGTTGTGTTCCAAAACATCGATGTAAATGGTTTTAACCGCCAAGAGGTGTATAACCTATACGCTAACCCCTACACGACAACGCGCCCAGCGATTCAACTCGGCGAGCGTGAGCAGTATCTTCTGTTAGACGAAGGTTTTGAAGACGACACCCTAATTGCTGATGTCACCACAGAACTTGAGTTAAACAACGTCGATTTAACCATGGTTTATAGCTACACCGATCGTGACATTCTAGTGAGCCGTGATGCCAGTGCCCTATCAGGCAGTGTCAGTGTTGACCTTGGCTACCCAGACGAAGCCGTATTACTTCCGTCAAACCTGCTTGACCGTACTCAAGTAGAACAAGATACATTCGAGTTACGTGCAGCTTCTAATACAGATAGCGATTTACAGTGGGTTGTAGGTACTTTCTATTCAGACACGCAACGTGAATATAGCCAAACATTACCCACGCCGGGGTATGATGCATTCACTGACGCGGTATTAGGCGCAGGTACTTCAGCAGCGGTAGCCAACGGCTTCTCAGCAAATTCACCCTACAACGCGGTATTACCGTACGACCTAGAGCAACTGTCTGTATTCGGTGAATTGACCTACGCAGTTACTGACAAACTTGATGTAACAGCTGGGACACGTTGGTACGATTATGAAGAGTCACGTCGTTTCACCTCTGGCGGCCTGTTCGCAAATGGCGACGACCAAACTGATTCAACGACATCAGACGGTTTCAATTCACGTATTATCGCGAACTACAAATACAACGACGTCGTGAACATTAACGCTCAGATCTCTGAAGGTTTCCGTTTAGGTGGTGTTAACGATCCGCTTAATGAAACCTTGTGTAATGCACAAGACTTAGCGGTATTTGGAGGCTTCCAAAACTATGGCGACGAAACACTAACCAACTATGAAGTTGGTGTAAAAGCCATCGCTAAAGGCTGGACAGCTAATGTTGCTGCGTTCTATAACGATATTAAAGATCTACAAGTAACACTTGATGCGGGTTCGTGTTCATCACGTATTTCATTCAACGTACCAGATGCACACTCTGCTGGTTTAGAATTCGAACTTACCAAACAAGCGACTGAAAATTTGTTTGTTTCATTCGCGGGTAGCTGGGTGGAATCAGAATTCGATAGCACCGTAGTCGATAGCTCTGGCGCAGTACTCGGTGGTGTTGCTGACGGTAACCGCTTAGCATCTGTACCAGAAAAGCAATTTGCCGTTGCGACTACTTATAACTTTGCCGAGCCACTGTGGAATTCAGACGACACTTACCTTAACGCTTCATGGCAATATGTGGGTGACCGCTACACCCAACCAAGTGACCAAGTTGCGGGAGCAGGTACATTCGTTTCTGGTCTAGCATTTGGTGGTGCAACAGGCGCAGAAGTGACTCAACTTGACTTGAACTTACCTAGCTACAATATATTAAACCTGTCTGCAGGTGTGGTATTTGGTGACTGGGAGGCATTGTTATACATTAACAATGTTTTCGACGAAAATGCCTTGTTGTCATTTGACCGTGAACGTGGTGGTCGTGCGCGTCTTGCCTATCGCACCAACCAACCACGTACTGTTGGCGTGACGTTCCGTATGCACTTCAACTAAACCGACCATAGTTACCGTGACATCTTTATGTATGTCACGTAGTTAGCTGCTTAACGCAGCTAACTTGTGGTAATCAGTATTCTATTTAAGCCCCTTGGTACAATGCGTATGAGGGGCTTATTTTTTCTAATAATGTAAAATCAAATTAGGGAAAACCCCTGCCTTTTGTTATGCTGTTATCCGACTTTATTTTGTATTTTTTAGTTTCTATGTAATCAACCCAACTGCTGAGTAATCACATGGTCATACTACCCAAGCATACTCAGCCTCTTTCAAGGGATTATCTTTTTCATGACAGCTTATTACACACAACTAGACAAAACCGAGACTGACGGCATCGTCACCGCTCGTTTTATACCGAACGAACCCGCGCAGGGCGCTTGGAACCCTCACGAACAACACATGGCACCGGCGAGTGGCTTACTGGCACGTGAATTAGAACAATTTTCACCGCGTGACGACATGCGTATTGGGCGCATCAGTTTCGATATTTTTGGCTTAATCACCTTCGGCGAATTTACCATTACCACGCAAGTGATACGCCCTGGCAGAACCATCGAATTGGTCGAGTCGTTGATGCAAGCAGAGGGAAAAACCTGTATTAGCGCGCGAGCATGGCGTATGGCCATTGACGACACCAGCAGCATTCACGGTATCGAAGATGACAAGGTACTGCATCCTGAAGATTATCCTGAATGGACGGGCATCAAAAAATGGCCTGGGGGATACATCAAGAGCATTGAAGCAAGACGTGATAATAATAGCCGTGCGGGCAAAGGCATTGTGTGGCTGAACAATCCATTAGCCATGGTAGAGGGAATGCCGACTAGTGATTTAGCGCATTTAATTGGTATGGTAGATACCGCTAATGGAATTGTGCCGCGCCAAGAGGGCAATTTTAGTTGGACCTTCCCCAACTTAGATTTACAAGTACATATGCATCGTTTACCAGAAGGTCAGTGGCTAGGGCTTGAAACCACCCAACAATACGGTACTGATGCCGTTGGTTTAACTAGTTCAATATTGCACGACGTTCACGGCCCGTTTGGTCGCAGTGAGCAAATTTTAACGCTGCGAAAAATGAACTAACAGTTAACAAGGTGGTTAACTAAATACCATCGAAGTTCGTCCTTTAGTGCCAATAATGGTCGCTTCACACAAGCGACCTTCCACCAATTTAATCCAACTACCTTCCTTTGCCCTTTCAATTCCTACCAACGCAAAGAAAACGATTTCCCACAAAAAAACAACACCTCCACCGCAAAACACTCATTTAGCTACGAAATAACAGTAATTTACCGTAGATATAATGATAAAATTAAACATAAATTTAATACTTTTGGTTAACTAAACGTTAAATTCTATTTACAAGGGAAAACGTTTGCACTAACATCCACACCAGCTTAAGCGTTTAAGCTTTCCGGTGTGTGCGTGGTTGTCATTCATTTAGCTCGGCACACTGACTTTTGCCTTTGGTGTATGACGGACATAGAGAGAACGCACATGACCACACAAACAAAACCATTTTTTTACAAAAATAAACTCACTGTTGCTATTTCTACGGCAATCATGGGTCTAAGCATAAATGCCTATGCTGCAGATGAAGAAGCCAAGCCAGACGATAACGCGTTTGAGCAAATCGTCGTTACCGGTTCAGTCGGTGGTCGTACACAGATTGAATCTGCGATTGCAGTTACCAGTATTGACGATGAGGTTATTCAAAACTTCAAGCCTAACTCAGAAGTTGAATTGTTCCGTTTAATTCCGGGTATTCAAGCTAACGGCGGTAACGGCCCTGGTGGTAACGCTAACATTGCAGTACGTGGTTTACCTGTCGCAACGGGGGGTTCTCCTTTCGTACAAATTCAAGAAGATGGCTTACCAACTGTACTTTTTGGTGACATGCAGTTTGGTAACAACGACTACTGGACACGTTTTGATGCGTCTACTGCACGCGTTGAATCTGTGCGTGGTGGTACGGCAACGACTTTCGCCTCACAAGCGCCTGGTGCAATTATCAACTACATTTCACACACGGGTGAAGTAGAAGGCGGTTACGTGGGTCTTTCAACCGGTATTGGTTATGATGAAAAGCGTGTAGACTTCCGCTACGGCGGTTCGGCGTCGGATTCTGTGCTGTATCACGTTGGTGGTTACATGAAGACGGGCCGAGGTCCACTAGACGATGGTTTCAATACGTCTGAAAGCATGCAAGTAAAAGCAAACATCACCAAGTACCTAGAAGATGACGAAAGTTATGTGCGTTTCTATTTGAAAGTTGCTGATACGCAAGAGCCGTTTTATACCGGTTCACTTGCTTACGCGAACATTTCAGGCAACAAAATTTCTAACGTACGCCCATACCCTGGTATGGATGGCCGTTCAGCGTCTAACTTCTCAACGCTAAACCAAAGCTTCCTTATTGTTAACAATGAAGGTGGCGTTGAGCGCGTTAACATGAGCGGTATTACTACCGAGGCATTAGCCTTAGGTAACGAAGTGCATTACGTTTTGGAACACGACATTGTTGTTGATAACAAAATGCGTTGGACCGACATGAGCGGTGGTTTCACCGAACCCTTCCACGGTCCAGGTGTAACTGCAAACGTAATTGGTTCAACAGTAAATGGTGCAGTGGTTGATCAAATTCGCTACGCCAACGGTCCAATGGCAGGCGAGTTGTACGAACAGCCATACATCGACACCAATACTAACGTATTCACTAATATTAGCGATGTAGGCAGCTTTGTTAACGACCTCACTATTTCAAAAGAATTCAACCTTGATGGCTCAATTCTTAATGCACGTGTTGGTTATTTCTACATGAACCAAAAAATTGCGATGGACTGGCATACTAACCGTAACTTCCGTGAAGCAGGTAGTTCAAACCCAGCACAGTTAGACTTGTTTGACGCTGCAGGTAACCAGCTTACTGCCAATGGCCTAGCAGGCTTTAACGACAACTGGGGGGATTGCTGTGCGCGTGATTATGATCTTGAGTACACTAACACTGCGCCTTATGTAGCATTAGAACTAGAATTAGACGAGTTCATTTTAGACGGTAGCGTTCGTCGCGACACAGTTGACGCTTCTGGTTACACTGTGCAGTCTAGCGGTAACGCGTTCGATACAATTATCGATGGCGTGGCTATTCCAACGCTTTTACCTGATGGCAAAGAAGAGTACCCAGACTACTCTGAAAGCTACACGTCTTACACCTTTGGTGGTTTGTACAAGTTCAACGAAGACACCAGTTTCTTTGCTCGTGCATCGAAAGGTAATCGCTTTAACTCTGACCGCCAAACGGTTAGCGGTAAGATAAACCCTGATGGTTCACTGACTCAAGCGGGTCGTGTGGCAGCAGTTGATGAAGTTAACCAATATGAAGTTGGGGTTAAGAATCGTGGCGAAATGGGTGAAGCTGATTACACCGTAGAGTTCACATTACTTAAAGGCGATTTCACGCAAAGCAACTATGAACCAACTTCTACACCAGCGTGTCCAAATGGTGGCTGTATCCTAGATAACGAATACCGTACTACTGGTTTCGAATTCTACGGCACAATGCGTTGGAGCGCGTTATCTGTAATCGCTAACGCGACCTATACAGACGCTGAACAGAAGCCAAATGGCGGAACGTGGGGGCCAGCTAACGATATCCCTGAATTGACTTACGCAATTACTTCTCAATATGAATTCTCGCAAGAAATTTCGGTTGGTTTGAATATGTCTGGTCAATACGGTAACCGCAATGGTGCTGGTGTTGAAACCGAAAACAAACCTATTTTCGGTGGTAATATTGCGTACCGTCCGACCAATAACCTAGAGTTTGCAATTATTGGTCAGAACTTAACAGATGAGTTTGCTCTACGCGGTTTGAGTGGTGTAGTTGATGCTTCTAACAACGTCATCTCTGCCCAGCCGGTACTAGGTCGTAACTTGAGTGCCTCGGTTAAACTACTATTCTAATGAGTAGTCGTTAACTTATGTGTGTTTTGCGGATGGTGTTAATGCCATCCGCTTTTTTCGTTTGTGGGAGACGCTGTGATTACACATGCCAATACCCTGATTGCTAATGGCGATATTGAACAAGCCATTACTTTTTTAGATAGCCACTTCGCGAGTAATGAGCTTGATCATGAAGCCTGCTTATTACTGGGGAAGTTGTTATTCGAACAACAGCAAGTACCTGAATCGGTAACTGTGTTCAAAGCCGTAAGTGCAACATTACCCGACCGAGTTGATGTACTGTTCGCACTAGCACAAAGTCAATTTTTAGCCGGTTACCACGCCAGCCAAACCTTCCAAAATATAATTTCGTTAGCGCCAGAACATCGCCAAGCTTGGCATGGCTATGCCTTAGCAGTGGCGAGCGAGGGTAACAGTGAGCAGGCTGAAAAATTTTTATGTAGCCAGCTAAATACTTATTCCGATTGGGCTGATGGCCATAAGTTGCTCTCGACATTGCGTTACTTACGCGGCGATCACGATAGCTTTTTAGTGACTTACCAAGATGCCATTAAGCAACACCCTGGACACATCGCGTTAAATCAGAATTATTTCAACCTACTGTTACAAAACAAACAATGGGATGATGCGCGTAGTTTTATTGACCAATTAGAACGAGATAATACGTTTCCCGAATTTAGTGCTATTGCTAAAGTCATTATTGCCACTGAAACTGAGCAAACCAAAAGTATAAGCACGTTAATTCAAGCAACCCAGAATATTGACGATACAGCGTTAGACCTGGCCCTAGTGCGCTACCATATTAAAAACGGTGATTTACACCAAGCTGAGTCAATCGCAATGCAACGCGTGGCTAAGTCGTCAGCACTGGTGTTCATTCCGTATTTGTCGTTAATTTGGCGCGTGACCAAGAGCCCTTATTACACTTGGTTGGAACACAATGACGGACTCATTAAATCACTACCCGTAGGGCTTAGTAGCAACGAGATTGATGAATTAAAACAAGAGCTCAATAAATTACACACTTCTAAGTCGCCCTTTATTGAGCAGTCGGTGCGTGGTGGTACGCAAACTGATCAACATTTGTTCCTACGTCATGAACCTATTTTTCGCACCCTGCGCGATAAACTTAAACGGGTAGTCAAAGATTATGTATCGACACTACCAGCGGGCGATGCAACACATCCGCTGTTAGGCAAACCTCGCGCCGCAACATTGCAGGAGCAGGTTAAATTTTCAGGTAGTTGGTCAGTCAAACTGGGCGCGCAAGGACATAACGTGAGTCATACTCACCCTAAAGGCTGGATAAGTTCGGCATTACATTTACAGCTACCTGATTTCGACAACGAACAGCAATCCGATGCAGGCTATATCCAATTCGGCACGCCGCCGCCAGAGTTGAAGCTAAACCTTAAACCAACATTACAGTTAAAACCCAAAGTGGGTAATGTTGTGCTGTTCCCTTCCACCGCATGGCACTCTACTGTTCCGTTTGATGATGGCGAAAGGTTAGTCGTGGCATTTGATGTACAAGCGCCAAGGGTTTAACAGTGGCAATAATATAAAAGCGTCAAAATGACGGAAGCAATGTGAATTTTAAAGCGAGCTAATATGAACCAAGCGCACTCTCAAAACTATCAAAAGACGCAAAACACTCAACATATTCAAAAAGTAGTTATTGTTGGTGGCGGCTCTGCGGGCTGGATGACCGCAGCTTCACTGAGTAATGTTATGAAGGGTAGATGTGAGATTTGCCTTATTGAATCCGACGAAATTGGCATTGTGGGAGTGGGTGAAGCCACTATTCCGCCTATTCGTGTGTTCAATCAGACATTGGGGATCAGCGAAGCAGAGTTTCTGCGCAAAACCAATGGTACATTCAAGTTAGGTATTGAGTTTGTCAATTGGGGTAAAAATGGCAGTCGTTATTTCCATCCATTCGGTACTTATGGCAGACAATTTGATACGGTTTCAATGCATCAATACTGGACGGCAGCCTATCAAAGCGGTAGTGCAAAGGAGCTAGACGATTATGCGATGGCTTGGCACTTAGCCAAAAATGGTAAGTTTATCCATCCGTCGGGGGACCCTAAAAACGTATTATCAACCTTTGAATATGCCTATCACTTCGATGCTGGCTTATATGTGAAATTCTTGCGTGAATTCGCCGAACAAAGGGGGGTAAAACGTATAGAAGGTAAGATCAATCAGGTAAATAAAGACCCACAAAACGGCTTTGTCACCTCAGTCGACCTAGACGCAGGCGAGCGCGTTGAAGGTGAATTGTTTATTGATTGCTCTGGCTTCAGGGGCTTACTCATAGAACAAGCATTACACACCGGTTATGAAACTTGGTCGGAATGGCTTCCTTGTGATCGTGCATGGGCAGTACCAACCAAGGGCAGCAACCCTATTCCTTATACCCGTTCAACTGCGCATACAGCGGGTTGGCAATGGCGCATTCCACTGCAAAACAGGGTTGGCAATGGTCATGTATTCTCAAGTAAATTTATCAGCGAAGATGAAGCACGCCAGCAACTCGTAGATAACCTAGATAGTGAAATGATAGCCGAGCCTCGCCTAATAAAATTCGTAACCGGCAGACGTAAACGTTTTTGGAACAAAAACGTGGTTGCCATTGGGCTTTCTAGTGGCTTTATCGAGCCGTTAGAATCGACCAGTATCCACTTAATACAAGCCGGTATCGCCAAATTACTCGCACTATTCCCCGATAAATCGTTCAATCAAAATAGTATTGACGAGTACAACCGCATTGCCATCTCGGAAGTAGAACGTATTCGCGACTTCGTTATCCTGCATTACAAGTTAATGGAACGCCGCGACACCGATATGTGGCGCTATTGTGCAGAAATGGATGTGCCAGAGTCGCTAGCCAGTCGTATCGAACATTTCCGTGATTACGGAAGAATCATTAAAGGAGAGATGGATTTATTTGGCAATACAAGCTGGTTAGCGGTACATATTGGTCAAGGCAACATGCCTCAGCGTGTCGACCCGTTAGTCAATTACAGCGATGTAGATTATGTGAGCTGGTTAAATAAGCTGAATGGTGTAATGAGCCACTACGCTGCGCAAGCAACTAACCATATTGACTACATTAATAAAATGATAGGGCGTTAAGGTAACTTTTATCTGAAAATCGTCACTACACTATCGGTTTTTCTGATGTTTTCAAAATAGAAAAATCGATCTTTTTTGGCTTGCTGTTTTCACCGACGATCACGTACTGCCCCAGTGCTTTTTTGCGACGAAACTCTCGCTCCACCGCCTTTTTAAGGACTGTCTGAGCATCAAATGTGGGTTGATAAAGGTCTACTTGCGACATGATTGCTCCAAGTTTAAGAATTCATCAAAGTAAGCCGGATGTTTATATATTAAGATACCTCCCTTACTTTTCAAAATTATTTGGGGTTCATCACCTTCGTTATATATACATTCTGCATAATCAACGATTGGTAAATAACTATTAAAAAATTGGCTAATGCTTTTTGGATAGCGTCTTATAATGTCTTCAGTAGGAATATTATGACCACCATGCGCAACTCGTTCAGCTACCCGCTCTCTTGAAATTTCTGGTGAGGACACAAACAAATAAAATAGCGAAACCCGCCAGCCATCGGCTTGTAGGCGTTTTATTCGGTTTACATGGGTCTTGCCTGACAATGTCGTTTCAAACGCAAATGATTCGTTACCGACAGCCAATTGCTCTAATGTTTTCAAAAAGATTCTAGACGCTAGTAGGTTAGCGCGATTCGTGGGTAGATCCACATATTCTTTGGCGATTTCATCCGCGTTCACAAAATGGTCAACCCACCCCTCGTCAATGAGATTCACGGCAAAGGTAGTTTTTCCCGCACCATTCGGACCCGAGATTATAAAAACTTCTTTATTACTCACGATTATAGTTAGATTTGAAACCAAGCTTGACAAGATCATAACACAAAGTAAAAACAGCGCGAACGGACTATTGAAAAGCGGAAACGACTGATAACGACCTTGACCGTTGCCAATAATCCTTGAAACTGAAAGTACTACCTAAACGCCCCTTGGGCCGCTTCGCACACGTAAACATCTGCACTAAGCCCGGTTGCAAGAGGATATTGCGTTGCCACGAGTTGTGTAATTTCTTCAACTCGGTGACGCTCGACAATTGCTACCACGCATCCCCCAAAACCCCCGCCAGTAATACGCGCACCACCTGAATTATCGGGTCTCAATGTATCCGCTAAAATTGTCACCAACTTATCAATAGCAGGCACCGAAGTTGCAAAGTCATCTCGCAATGACACATGAGACGCAAACATGAGGTCACTTAAGCTGGTCATGTCTGCATTATCCAGTGCGTCCTTCGCGGCGAGCACTCGCTCGTTTTCACTGATGACATGGCGGGCACGTTGGTATAAGACCCGATTGAGTGTGTCGAGTTCTGCTTCCAACATCTCCATTGTCACGCAGCGTAAACTTGCTTTACCAAAATGAGCAGCAACCAACTCGCATTGTTCACGCCGCAAATTATATTCGCTTTCAACTAAACCACGCTTAACGTTAGAGTTGATGATCATGATTGCCCAGTGACTTGGAATGGTAGCAGTACTCATACTGAGTGACTGACAATCGAGCATAATTGCCTTAGATTCAGCCCCCATTGCCGAAGCAAGTTGGTCCATGATGCCGCAATTACAACCGACGAAATCATTTTCTACCTGCTGCCCAAATTTAGCCGCTTCAACCCCTGATATAGTTAAATCAAAAAGTTGTGCAAACGTTTTAATTAACGCAATTTCCAAACTGGCAGAAGAGCTCAAGCCACCGCCCTGAGGAATATTCCCGGTAATGAGTAGATTAGCGCCGCCGAGTTCGAATCCACCTCTCTGTAACATCAATATACAACCCGCGACATAATTCACCCACATGCAATTATGGTTGAAACGAATATTATCGAGGTCGATGTCAATACATTCACCATCAAACGACCATGCACATGCTCGTACCACGCGGTCATTACGTTTACTGGCATAGACATCGGTGCCAAAATTGATTGCAGCCGGGAGCACGAGGCCTTGATTGTAGTCAGTATGATCGCCAATTAAATTAACACGTCCTGGGGCATGACAAACTAATTCATGCGCATGACTGAAGACCTGCTGAAAGGGAGAAAGTAACGTTGCGGTATTAGGCATGGTGTGCTCGTTTATAATGTATAGCTGGAACAGCGCGTAAGCGCTCGGCGGCTTGCTCTGCGGTTAAGTCACGCTGCGCTTCAGCAAAAAGTTCGTACCCGACCATAAATTTGCGCACGCTTGCTGAGCGCAGTAGCGGTGGCGCGAAGCTCGCGTGCAGTTGCCAATAAGGGTGCTGTTCGCCATCGTATGGCGCGCCGTGCCAACCCATTGAGTAGGGAAATGAGCAATTGAATAAATTGTCATAACGAATGGTAATTTGCTGCAAAATATCGGCAAGACTGGCACGCTGAGTATCGGTCAACTCGGTCATTCTAGCGATAGCAAAACGTGGCAGTAATAGTGTTTCAAAAGGCCATATTGCCCAGAATGGAACAACTACCAGCCAATCCGCATTTTCGACCACAATACGTTCTTTCAGGTCACATTCTCGCCCTACATAGTCGAGCAGTAATGAGCGACTATTTTTTTCGTAGTACGAACGCTGTTGGGCGTGTTTCTTGACCGCAATGGTGGGGAGGTGTTGTTGCGCCCATATCTGTCCATGCGGATGTGGGTTGGAACATCCCATCATGGCGCCTTTATTTTCAAAAACCTGGATCCATTGATACCGCTGAGACAACTCGTCACATTGGATTTGCCACGTCGCTACCACTTGTACGAGTTGCTCAACCTCTAACTCTGGTAAAGTCTTGCTATGGTCTGGAGAAAAACACACAACACGACTTTCTCCGCGCTCTGACTGAATTTGAAAAAGCGGATCGTTTTGTTCGTAACAAGGCGAATCTGTGCTTAACGCTGCAAAATCATTCTGGAATACATAGGTTTCAGCGTAATGAGGATTATGCTCCCCAGTTACCCGTTTATTGCCTGGGCACAGATAACAACTGCCGTCATAACTGGGGGCTTGCTGGTAGCTTGGCTCATCAACCTGACCTTGCCAGGGACGTTTAGCGCGATGTGGAGAAACTAATACCCATTCACCGATCAAAGGGTTATAACGACGATGCGAATGCTCAGTCGGATCAAAATAGCTAGTCATGTAACAAGTCTCTGGGCTGGTAATTAAAAGGTTCATCCTGAACCGAGTTGCATCCTTGCCTTACTTTCGCTTGTCCACGTGAGGGCACACATCAACGAGGCGAAATCTTCGCTGTATAACCGCCGCCTGGGGCTAGTTTCAGCGTTAAAATGTCTTTGTTAGTCACTTTCTTAGTAATGCGTTGGTAGTCTTCTGCGAAACGATGCGCGTTAACTCCATCTTGGAATATTTCAATGTCGTATTTACCGCGTGGTAAAAAATCTAACTTCACTTTTAACTCGCGCGCGTGTTCGTCAGACATAGCACCAATAAACCATGTGTCACCAGAGCGACGAGCAAATGTGATGTAATCTCCAATTTCACCATTCAATGCAATAGTTTCATCCCAGACACTTGGCACACTGGCAATAAACTTGGCAGATTCAGCATTGGCCAAATACTGGCTAGGGCTGTCGGCCATCATTTGCAGTGGGCTTTCAAACACGGTAAACATCGCCATTTGGTGAACGCGAGTGGTTTGACTCATCGGACGATTGAAGCGAATAGTAAAGTCTTGGTGGTCGGGTGCCTTGCCTTTGTACTGGATTTGTTCGAAGGCAGCTGGACCAACTGCGTTCGACATAGCGCCTGGGGTATAATCCATCGGGCCAGCAACCATGCGAATAAACGGTAACGTTGTATTGTGTTCTGGCGTGCTGTCATAGCTCCATTTATTCCACTCCAACCCTTTTACACCTTCGCGTGAAATGACATTAGGATAGGTTCTGCGTAATCCAGCCGGTTTGTAAGAACCATGAAAATCGACAAGTAACTTACGCTTTGCTGCTTCATCAGCAATTTTCCAGTAGAAGTTAACCATCTCTTGGTCATCACGTTGGAAGAAATCAGGTTTAATACCTACTGCACCAAGTTCAGCAAAACGGTCCATCGCTTCATCGAATTGTTCGTACAACGTAAGCCACGTTGCCCAGAGGATAATACCAACGCCTTTTTGCTTGGCATAAGCCATCACTTCTTTAACGTCAAAGCCTTCAACTGATCCCATCAGGTCGCCAAGTGGATACCAACCTTCATCAAGAATGACGTATTCGACCCCATATTTGGCGGCAAAATCGATATAAAATTTATAGGTTTCAGTGTTTAAACCTGCTTCAAAATCGACGCCTTTTAGGTTGTTGGCGTTGTACCAATCCCAGGCCACCTTACCCGGTTTAATCCATGAGGTATCACCAATTTTATTTGGAATAGCCAGTTGGTAAGTGAGTTGGTTAGTCAATAAGTCGGTGTCATTTTCCGCAATTGCTAACACACGCCACGGAAATGCACGAGTACCGTCGGTCTTTGCCAAGTAATTGTGACGTTCGACGACGGGTTGATTACGGTCAATCCATTCAATTTCACCGGCAACCACTTTACTAGGTTGACGCGGAAACGTGGCTTGCAAACCATCGTGACCGTCACCCAACAACCACATGCCAGCATAGTCATGCAATGCGGTTTCGGTGATTAATACTTTGCCACCGTCTGTATCGATTAAGGTTGGCGTACTTGCTAAGTCTGTTACTTTGATATTGCCAATATCCTGATGCAAATAGCTACGTTCGTTATGCGAATAAAAACTTTCTTCTAACGGGTAATAAACGCTTGCTGAGGGCGAGAAGTTAAACTCAGCCACTTCATTCACTACCGTGATAGGGTCAGAAAACTGCGTAACAAACCGATACGCTACACCGTTATCATAAGCGCGAAACTCAACCGCGTAGTTGTTCGAAAAGGTAATCGTCATTTGTTGATAATGGTCGACTATTTTTTTCGACTTAACGCGAACTTCAGGAAATAGTTCTTGTTTCAGACTGTCGTGAGTAACACCAGACACCTGATGCATTTGGGCCAAGCTCGGCGTGTTTTGCAAAATCAGATCAATCTGCGAGGGAGCAATAATTTGCTTACCATTAAATGCAACTTGGTAACTCACTCCGTTTTCGGCATTAACGGTTACCTTAATATTTCCGCTAGGTGAAGTGAGTGTAAGTGGAGCATGGCTATCTGCAACACTGGCGTGAGAGAAACTCACAAAAGCAAACGCGAGTGCGCTTATCTTTGTGCTTAATTTTGCTTTCTTACCTTTCATGTCGGCCTCGTTTTGAATCCTGATACAGCGTAGAAACTATGATTTTTGACTAGATATCGTCTTTGATGGCTAAAAGGTAAAACGTTTTCCCTCAGCTGTCAACGACTTTTGTTAATGTAAAGTGAATGGCATGTTTTGCTTTGTTTCCCCATTTGATGCTAGGGTTAGCATCCATTAAGTTGTAGTACCCAAGTAAAGAGCGCTTGTGATCACCATAAAAGATATTGCGGAAGCGGCAAATGTTTCCCCCGCGACTGTGTCTCGTGTCATCAATGATGGCCCCAAAGTCGGCCCGAAAACCCGTGAACACGTCAAAAAAATCATGCAGCAGATGGGTTATCGCCCTAACATTAATGCAAGGGCGTTAGTCACTCAAAAAAGCACATCGTTGGGAGTAGTGCTCGCAGAATTAATGGACCCTTTTTTCGCGGCGTATGCTGACTCAATAGAAAAAATTGCGCGACAAGCCAATACACAGTTATTGATGAGTGCGGGTTCGACTAGCGCCGAAACTGAGTTAAAAGCGATTGAAACACTGTTGAACCACCGCGTAAAAGCAATGGTAGTACACGCCAAGTTCCTCGATGACGACACGCTCATTGAGTTGTCAAAACAAGCACCCGGATTTGTATTAATTAATCGCTATATCGAGCGCATAAAGCACCGCTGTGTGTGGTTAGATAACTACGCGGGTGGTCGTATTATGGCAGAGCATTTAATTAAACAAGGGCACCGAAAAATAGCGGTAATCACCAGTGATTTTGATATTGAAGACCCCAAAGACCGGTTAAATGGAATGCGCGATGCGCTGAGTGAGCACGGCATCGAATTGCCGGAAAGTTTAGTGGTACGCGCCGCCCCCTACCAAGATGGTGGTGAAATTGCGATGCGTCAGCTACTCGCGTCTGGCGCAGATTTTACCGGCGTATTGGCGTATTGCGATGCGATGGCGTTGGGCGCAATGAACACCTTGTATGACCACGATATCAATGTACCTAATGATGTTTCTATTATCGGATTCGATGACGTAATGCTGGCGCAATTTTGTCGTCCCAAACTAACCACCATGCATTATCCCATAGAAATTATGGCAACCCGTGCCGCAGATTTAGCCTTGGCCTATGCCCAAGGACAGCAACCTATTACGCAGGACACTTTCAAATACCTACCCACCATAGCGAATAGAAATTCGATAGCGAGGATTTAACCTACTCGCTACGATCACTCCTGACGGCTTCATATTGCGCCGCCTGCGCCTGCCAGTAACGCTTGTCGTCTTCGGTAATCGCTCGGATAACTTTGGCGGGATTTCCCGCCGCAATGGTGTTTGCAGGAATGTCTTTGGTTACCACAGAGCCTGACCCGATCACCACATTGTCGCCTATGCTTACTCCGGGGTTAATTACGCTGTTGCCCCCAATCCATACATTGTTGCCAATGGTGACGGGCTTGCCGTATTCAAGGAACGTATTGCGCACTTCGGCATCAATCGGGTGAGTCGCGGTATAAATACACACCCTTGGCCCCAAAAACGCGCTATCACCAATGGTAACTGGACACACGTCGATAATAATACAATCGTAGTTGGCGTAGAAATTTTCCCCTACCGAGGTATGGCAGCCATAGTCAGTTCGAAAAGGCGGTTCAATATAAATATTTTTACCGGTATTTTTGAACAGTCGTTTGAGTAAAGTTCTGCGGTAATCGCCTTGTTCTTCGGTGCTACTGTTAAACAAACGCGTTAGCATGCGGGCCTGTTTATTGTCGGCGGCGAGCTCTTTATCAAATGGTTTATATAGCTGCCCTTTGAGCATACGGTGTTTTTCTGACATAACGCTTCCGAGAATTAACGATAAAATAGGTTAACAATAAAATAACCAGACGAAGGCAAAAGAATGTAAGCTTATCTGGTTAAATTGCAAGTACTTGGCGAAAATGGTTTTTTATAGCGACACACTAGCGAATAGCTGAGAGGAAGAGTTATGACAACGAGATTTGGATTATTAATAAACCTACTATTAACGGTTGTCTCGTTGAGTTTAATAGCTCAGCCCAATGACTCCTCATCATCGACACAACGCGTGATCTTTTCAAACGAAGCAACAAAGCCTGCAACCATTGCAAAAAGTACAAAAATTGAAGATTCAACCAGCCACTGGTCGGTGACCACGCCACTTCCTCAAGCGGTACAAGAAATTTACCCTGTCCATTGGCAAAGCAGCCTTGTGGTTGCGGGAGGGTTATACGCACATCCACAGGCACGTTATATCATTACCGAAAAAGTGTGGGCGCGCGATATCACCACACCTGATGCAACATGGGTAGAATTAGCATCTCTTCCCGAACCACGTCACCACCCGATACTGGCGTCAATCGGCCCACAGCTATTTGCATTAGGTGGATTCATAGAAACTGCACAAGGAAAATGGACCAATTCAACAGATGTCTATTTGCTATCGAGTGGCGCTGGTAGTTGGCAACCCAAACAGCCCATCCCCATCGCTCTTTCTGAAACCGTTATCGCAGTCATTGATGGCCGCATTCATCTAGCCGGTGGACGGACGCTTGCGGGTGAGCAAAACGGTAACTGGAACGATAGTACCGATACCGACTGGCATGGCATCTACAACCCAACCACCGACAGTTGGACAACAGCTCCACCGCTGCCCCAGGCAAAAAATAGTGCGTGTAGTGCAGTCGTTAACGGACGTTGGCACGTTATCGGCGGGCGTACCGTTGAGTTGGAAAATTTGGCAACGCATCACGTTTACGACGTGGAAAAGGACCAGTGGATAGAAGAACCCCCGATGCCAGAGGCCAGAGGCGGCTTAGCGTGCGCTGCAGTAGACAGCATAATTTACGTGTTTGGGGGAGAGTATTTCAAACCAGAACGTGGAGTCTTCGACAAGGTGCTTGCTTACGACACCGTACAACGAACATGGACAGAATTCGGTATCATGCCCTCTGCGCGACATGGATTAGGCGCGGTCAACGCCGAGCAATCCATTTATCTTATCGGCGGCGCCACTAAGGCAGGTGCAATTGGCACAAGCCCACTAGTGAGTAAGTTCACACTGATACCAAAGAGCCAGTAGGTAAATCAGCGTATTTAACGCTAATTCATTTAAGTCGCCGGGTTGCCTCTTGCGCTTCAAGCCTCTCTACTAGCCACATTTTGATAATAGGCTGCCTAGTGACACCAATTCGGCTAGCTTCTTGGTCGAGAGAATCTATCACCCACTCTGGAAAATCGACATTTATACGTTTTTGCTTAAGGTTGGGGCGCTCTACCTCGTTTTTTCTTGCCCGTCGTACTGAAATTAAGAGAATATTTTTCCCTCTATGGGTATAAATCGCTGACCAACATTTTCCACTTGGCGATACTTTCCTTACTATCCTTGTTTCAGAAATAACAAAGGCTCCATCAAGGGAGCCTTATTAAATGACAAACACTCTACACAGTTGTTGTGGTTTACACCCTCAACCCACCGTCCATCTCGACAATTCGACCAGTGAAAAAGTCGTTCTCGATGATGTACTGTAGGGTATGTGCCATTTCTTCCACTTTACCTAGACGGCGTAACGGCACGGCTGAAATCATGCGGTCTATAGCTTCTGGCTTCATGTCAGCAATGATGTCAGTACCAATAACACCTGGTGCAATACCGCCTACGCGAATTTTATGACGCGCCAATTCCCCCGCCCAAGACGACACCATGGTAGCGACAGCGGCTTTACTTGCAGAATAATTGGTTTGACCAATATTCCCTGCACGCGATACCGAAGAGATGTTCACAATTACACCGCCTGTGCCCTGAGCTGCCATGATCCCAGCTGCTTCACGGCCGCAGAGAAAGGTGCCTGTCACATTCACGTCAAGCACAGATTGGAACTGTTGCAAGCTCATTTTACCTTGTAGTTCACCGTCTTTGACCTTAATTAACATACCGTCGCGCATAATACCGGCATTGTTCACCAAGCCATTAATTTGACCAAAATCAGCTTTAATTTGGGCGAAAGTCGCTTCTACCGCACTTTCATCGGTAATATTACCAATATATCCTTTGGCGTCGCCACCGATTGCCTTGCAAGAAGCGACGGCCTCGTCCAACGCGGTTTGGTTTAAATCAATGAGTGCTAACTTGCCGCCCTGTTTGGCAAGGCTTTCAGCCATACCTCGACCAAGACCACGACCGCCGCCGGTTATCACAAATACATTGTCTTTTACTTGCATGAAAATGCCCTCTATTTATTATTCTTGATACAACCGCATCACACTTGAGAAATCAAGACCGCCATTGCCTTTTGCCTTGTGTAAATTAAATAGCGCTCGTGCCTGAGATCCCATGGGGGTTGGTGATGCGCTTTGTTGACTTAACTCCATTGCTAGACCCAAATCCTTAAACATTAAATCGACTTGAAAACCGCCTTGGTAGTCATTCGCAGAAGGTACTCCATCCATTACACCAGGTACGGGGTTATACACTTGTAATGTCCAGTTGTTGCCCGAGCTTTGTTTCATGATTTCAGAGAGCACCGCTGGATCTAGGCCGTTTTTCAGCCCCATATTTAAGGCCTCACAAGTACCTGTCATGTGAATCGCTAACAGCATATTGTTGCATGCTTTGGCAATTTGTCCTGCACCACTCTCGCCCGCGTGAAAGATATTCTTGCCCATACAGGCCAAAATGGGTTGAGCTTTGGCAAATTGTTCTGCCGTACCGCCTACCATAAATGCAAGCGTACCCGCTACTGCACCACCAACGCCACCAGACACCGGCGCATCAACAAAACTAATACCTTTACTTGCACCAACTTCAGCTACGCGTTTAGCAGTGGCCGCATCTATGGTTGAGGAGTCAATAACTAAGGTATTAGGGCTCACAACGTCAAACAAAGCGCCTTCACCCGTAACTAAAAGACTTTCAACGTGTTTGCCGGCTAGCAACATTGAAACAAGAAAGTCGACATCGGTCGCCGCTTCTTGCGCCGATTGCGCGCCCTGGGCACCATCATCAATGGCCTTGCCAACTTGTACTGGGGACAAGTCGAAGGCTTTCACTATGTGTCCCGCTTTGACCAAATTCGCGACCATAGGGCCGCCCATATTACCTAAACCAATAAAACCAATTGTTGCCATTTTACTCACCTTTATCTGTGCTTCTTAAACTACGCCGACAGTTGCCAGTAATGGATTGGTTTCCCACGGGGGCGCAAAAAATGCTTCAACCACTTTACAATCAACCTCAGCGACACTGGCAAACGTCCACTTGGGTTGGCCATCTTTGTCAACCAACAGCGCTCGTATTCCTTCGGGAAACTCATCATTGTTGCAGCATTGCACCGACAAAATTAACTCTGCTTGAAAGACTTCTTGCAGCGACATGTGCTTACAACGCTGCAGCTGTTCAGCAATCAAATGAATCGCCAACGGACTACCATGTGATATAGATTTCTTAGCTCTGTTCAGCCATTTATCTTCAGTGCTTAGTAACTGAATAGCCGCAACAATCTCAACCACGCTGTCGTGATCAGTGACCGCTTGGATAGTGTCAAAGTGAGTTAATACCGGTGATGTTTGGGTAAATTGTGGCTGCGCATCTTTTTCTAATTTGCGAAGTACGCCATTGACAACGGCATGTGCATTTTCACTGTGTTGCCACGGTGCCGCTTGCAGGTCATTAACCATACGAGAACGCATATCATTAGTTAAAAAGCGGTCGGCCAAGCCCAACCACAAAGCGTCAGCGGCATTCATTGGATTACCCGTTAAACCCAAAAATAAACCTGTTCTGCCCGGCATACGATTCAAGAACCAACTACCACCCACATCTGGGTACAAACCTATGGTCACTTCGGGCATAGCAAGGTGTGAGGTTTCGGTGACAATACGATGACTACAGCCATTCATCAGGCCCATGCCGCCACCCATTACGATACCCGCGCCCCAACAGATAATGGGTTTACGGAAGGTGTGAATGAGATAATCGAGTTGGTATTCAAGAGTGAAGAAACGCTCGCCGAAGCCGCTGCCCCCCTCACCCGTCATCGATTTATACAAATTTATGATGTCGCCACCGGCACAAAATGCTTTCTCGCCAGCACCGTCAAGAATGACCGCAACAACACTATCATCGTCTTGTATTTCTAGCAGTTGAGGAAAGATCAATTCCATCATATCGAACGTCAGGGCATTCAGCGAACGCTCTGCATTCAACGTCATTTCGACGATTTTATGACCATCTTGAGTAGAAATTTCATTAAACAATACACAACTCATGTCTGGTTCCTATTGGTTCGCCAACTTGTTGACCAACAACAAGTCGCGAACAGTTATTTGAGCAAACTACAGAATATCTGCAGCACCTTCTTCTAAAGCGCGACGGGCGATAATCAGACGCATCACTTCGTTAGTGCCCTCAAGAATACGATGCACGCGGTTGTCACGTAAGTAGCGTTCGAGCGGGTATTCTTTGGTATAACCATAACCACCAAATATTTGTAACGCCTCGTCGCATACATTAAAACCAACGTCGGTAGCAAAACGTTTAGCCATAGCGCAATAAGTAGAACGATCTGGATGTTTCGCATCAAGTTTAGCAGCGGCCAAACGCACCATTTGTCGTGCGGCAACCAATTCAGTCGTCATATCAGCGAGCTTGAACTGTAGTGCCTGAAAACTTGCCAACGATTTACCGAACTGCTTACGCTCATGCATATAGTCACGAGCTTTATTCAACGCGGCTTGCGCCGTGCCAATGGAACAGGTAGCAATGTTGATGCGACCACCATCAAGCCCCATCATCGCGATTTTGAAACCGTCGCCTTCGTTACCCAACAAACAAGAAGCCGGAATGACCACGTTTTCGAAAGTAATCATGCGCGTTGGCTGGCTATTCCAGCCCATTTTTGTCTCTTTACGCCCGTAAATGATACCGTCGGTTTTGGCATCAATGGCGAACGCTGAAATACCCTTCGCGCCGTTGTCGCTGGTGCGCAACATTACCACTAAAACATCGGTGCTGCCCGCGCCAGAGATAAATACCTTACTGCCATTAACAATATAGTTGTCACCATCTTTGACTGCGGTCGATTTTAACGACGCAGCATCAGAACCTGCATTAGGCTCAGTTAAACAGTACGACGCTAACCTTTCACCCACAGCCAGCTCTGGACACCACTGCTCGCGGGTTACTTGATTACCAAATTCGGCAATCATCCAGGTTGCCATATTATGAATGGTAATGAAGGCAGTGGTTGAAGTGCAGCCCATCGCCAGTTGTTCAAACACAATACTTGCGTCTAGCCGACTAGCGCCGAGTCCTCCTACGTCTTCGGGTGTATACAAGCCACAAAAGCCCATTTCACCCGCGCTGCGCAACACCTCCACTGGGAAAATTTCTTCTTCATCCCATTTGGCGGCATTAGGTTCTAATTCGCTTTGGGCAAATGCTTTCGCCGCATCGGCAAAAGCAACCTGATCATCATTTAACTCAAAATCCACGTTTTACTCCGCTTATTTCAGGTCAATTACTTCAGTTGAATCGTCGTGTTAACACCAGTGTCGATATCGTCTTCAAACCAACGCGAGGTCACTGTTTTCGTTTCGGTGTAGAATTTCACAGCCTGCTTGCCATAGGCGTGTTGGTCGCCATAGAACGACTTGCGCCAGCCGGTGAACGAGAACATAGGAAGTGGCACAGGAACTGGCACGTTAATACCTACTTGACCTACCTTTATTTCGTGCTGATATTTGCGAGCTGCTGCACCCGAAGAAGTAAAGATAGATGTACCGTTACCGTAAGGGTTTTCATTAATAAGCTCGATGGCTTCGGCTAGCGTGTCGACTTCCAGCGCAATTAATACGGGGCCAAAAATCTCTTCTTGATAGATAGACATATCGCGCGACACGTTACGGAACATAGTCGGGCCGACCCAGTTACCGTCAGGGAAGCCTTCAACCACACAATCACTACCATCGAGGATACAGTCAGCGCCTGCATCTTTGCCCTCTTGAATGAAGTTCAACACACGTTGTTTAGCTTGTGGGTTGATTAAAGGACCGTAGCCTGCATCTGGGTCATCCCAAGCACCCGGGCGTACTTTCGCTAGGGCGTCGCGCACCTCAGGGATCCACTCACGCGCTTCACCAACAAACACAGCGACTGAAATAGCCATACAGCGCTGCCCAGCAGCGCCTACCGAGGCGCCCGCAATGTTATTAACAACCTGATTTTTAGAGGCGTCAGGCATCACTACCATGTGGTTTTTAGCACCAGCAAAGGCTTGTACACGTTTAAGGTGTTCAGTACCGGTACGATAGATATGTTCACCTACTGCAACTGAGCCAACAAACGAAATAGCTGGCGTGTCTTTGTGGGTTAACAACTGATTCACCACGTCTTTGGTACCATGGACGATTTGTAATAATCCGTCTGGTGCGCCAGCTTGTTTGAACAACTCGGCTAAGCGCATTGGCGTAAGCGGGTCCTGTTCTGACGGTTTCAACACAAAGGTGTTACCGCAAGCAATGGCCATCGGGAACATCCACAATGGGATCATCGCCGGGAAGTTAAAAGGCGTGATACCAACGCAAACGCCTAATGGTTGAGTAATGCTGTAGCAATCGATGTTACGCGCAACATTTTCTACCGTTTCACCCATCGACAACGAGGCGATATTACAGGCGTGTTCAACCACTTCAATGCCGCGCCATACATCGCCTTTAGCGTCAGCAAATGTTTTGCCCGTCTCTTGCGCTAGTAAAGTAGCAATTTCGTCTTGGTTATCTTTGAGCAATGCTTGGTAGCGAAGCATCAGGCGAGCACGGTCGCCAACTGGAGTTTCTTTCCATGTTTCAAACGCAGCTTTGGCTGCTGCCACCGCACGATCCACCTCTGCAGGGGTAGCGCAAGGAACATGAGCGATTACCTCTTGCGTGGCGGGGTTAGTGACGGGGATGATGTTAGTTGATTCACTTTGAACCAATTCGCCGTTAATGAGTAGCGGTACCTGTTGAGTCATGTCCTGATTCCTATGTGCAATAAGCTGATTACATAGTTTTAACATGAAATCGACGATTCAGAATTGATAATCTTGCTTAATTACTGGACTATATTGTGGTTTAATAGGTAATTACCCTAATACATAGGTCGTAGTTATGAGTTTACCGTCTAATTGGCCCCTTCCGGCCGACAGTACGCGCTTCGTAATACCCCGCAGAATCATTGGTGAATTAGCTCAAAACCCGCTCACAGAAGAACTTTATCCATTGGGGATCGGGTATTATCACCGCGCGCTAGGTCACCACATGGAGCGTTCTGAACATGACGACAATTTATTAATATATTGTTTAGACGGCGAAGGTGATGCCAATGTGGATGGACAGAAATTGCGGGTTCGCGCGGGCGACATCCTGATTATTCCGGCCGGCGTGGCGCATCATTACCATGCCCGTGAAAAAAATCCTTGGAGCATTTATTGGGCACATTTTCATGGTAACAAAGCGAGCCACTTTATTCGCCATTTATGGCAAGGTGACGGCACCACCACACGTTATTTATTATCGATTGGCATCCAATCACGCATAGCGAGCGAATTCGAGGCGCTATTGGAAACTCGTGAGTCAACCCATAACCTTCATGCTTATATTTTAGCTGCCAATCAACTCAAGCAAATTTTGAGTCATATTGCGCTCATTCATCCATTGGCCAAGCAGCAACAAGCACGGGGGGGGTTATATTTAGAAAAAGTGCACACCATCATGCAGGCGCACATTCACGAACAACTCGACTTAGAGGCCTTAGCTCAGGCAACTAATTTGTCTAAATTCCATTTTGTAAAAAAATACAAAGACATCACCGGCACCACCCCTATCAATCATTTTATTCAGTTGAAAATTGAACGGGCATGTCATCTTTTAGATACCACCACCAATAGTATTGGCGATGTCGCGTTTGCGGTGGGTTACCATGATGCCTATTATTTTTCGCGAATTTTTAAGAAACTAATGGGTCTGTCGCCCAGTCAGTATCGTAAAATGCGTACTGGGGAGTATCCCTATTTTAGTCGTGCAGCCAGTGCCCAAAATCGGCCAAGGGCATTACAGGGGGTTAGTGGAAGTGAGTTCTTTGGTGCGTTACCGGTGAGCAACATATAACGCAATTTGAAGAGTGAACATGGTCATACATCACTCGTTGGTCAAATAGGATCGCAGCACCGCAATCAACGATTCACGCGAGCAGGGCTTACTTAAATGTTCATTCATTCCGGCGGCTAAGGCTTTTTGTTTGTCTTCAATCATAGCCGCTGCGGTAACCGCAACAATGGGCACTTGCATTCCGTCGGCTCGTATTTTTTTGGTCGCAGCAAAACCATCCATAATCGGCATTTGAATGTCCATTAAAATAATGTCGAATGAGTGTTCCTTAACCATATTTACCGCTTCGCCACCATGTTCTGCGAGATGTACGGTCAAACCCAACGAGGTAAGTTGATTCAGCATAACTTGCTGATTAATGGGGTTATCTTCTACTACCAATACGTTGCCCGAAAACTTAACCACAATAGGTTTTGTTGAACGTACATTGGCTCGTTTGAAGTCGTCAATTTGTTCTCTGGTGGCGACTGGGAAGGGTATGCTCAGAGTCACGGTTGTACCCTGATCAACTTCGCTCTCAATAGCAACGGTGCCATCCATTAATTCAACTAATTGCTGTACTATGGTCATACCAATGCCGGTTCCACCATATTGACGATTGTTACTCGTATCCGCCTGCGAGAAAGCAACAAATATGTCTTCAATTTGCGCTTTCGACATACCTATGCCTGTGTCTGAGATGACCCACGTTATGCGCTGAAAATGTTCATCCATGGGTTCACATTGCATAGATATAGAAACCTCCCCCGTGTGGGTAAATTTCACCGCATTAGACGTCACATTCAATAACAATTGCTTCAAACGTAATGGGTCGCCGACGTAGTAAGCCGAGCAACCTCTGCCAAAATTGAGTTTGAAAGCAATACCATTTTCCTTACAGCGTGGCTCATAGACCGCATAGATCTGCTTTAAAACCGAAGACAACAAAAACACCTGAGATTCTAATGCCAGCTCATTTCGCTCAATTTTAGACAAATCTAAGATGTCGCTGACGATACTCAGAAGTAACTCACCAGACTGATTTATCTTGTTGGCTTTTTCAGTTATTGCGGCGTTGTTTGCTTCACTTTTTATCAACTCGCTAAACCCGAGAATCGCATTTAATGGCGTGCGAATTTCATGGCTCATATTGGCCAAAAATTCACTTTTCGCGCGGTTTTCCAGTTTCGCTTTTAGCGCGGCTTCCTTTTCTTCTTGCTGTAGTTTTTGGGCTTCTCGTAATTGATTGGCAACTTCGTTTAATTCTTTAGTGCGTTGTTCAACCTGATGCTCTATTTCGTCAGTGTGCCCTGCTACTACCAACATATACCAGCCCAATAAACCTGCGAAAATAAAGCCGCCGGAGGCAAGGATATGGACCAACCAAGGATGCTCTACAAAAATATGTTGGTTGGTGTGAATCAAGTACCAGTTGTGACTTCCTACGTTAATTTCAGCGACTGTCGCTAGGGCAAATTGTTGTAGCAAAAATTGGTTATCGGTTACATCATTTTGCTTGAAGAGTGTGAGTTCAGTAGCGCTGTAATTAGTCGAATACAGTACACTATTTTCACCCGACTGGTTAACGTCAATGAGTGCCACAGCGGTGTTAGGCATAATGATGTTACCAATAGCGCCAGCCACGAGATCTCCCATACGTAACACAATGGTGGCATAACCCAGCAGCTGTAATTGAGTATCATTATCTTGGTGAACAGGTAAAAACACCAAAATACCGGCTTGACTTGCTGTTTCCTGAACCAAATTGATGGGCGAAGTAGGCTGGATACTATTATTGGCCAGAGCAGTATCCAGAGCTGCGCGTCGCGACGCATTAGAGTATACGTCAAAGCCGAGCGCTTTGCTGTTATCACTAAATGGCTCAATATAAGTGACCACAACATGCCTATCTTTAGGGCGAGATTTGATTAACTGCCCGTCGACATCACGTTCACTGACACGGAAATTCACGGGCGGTGCTTGCCTAGCATATTGCTGCGCAGTTAAATTTTCGAAATCGGCTAGTTCTTCACCGTTAAATGCACGATTCCAAGAAATACCATGCAGCACAGGATAACGAGAAATGAGTTCATCGGTAAATTCACGAAACGAATGCGGATTAATATCTGGATTGGTAAGGACAAATCCTTTCAGCGAATACAAAGTGTTAGTCGCATTAGTTACATTGGTGGCTAGCGTATTCGCTAGTAACGTAGAATTATCGCTGAATGATGCCTGTTGTTTTAGCTTTTCTCCGTATGCCGATAAGCCCGTAACCAACGCCACAAAAATCAGCGTACCCAATAAGGTCAGTAACACCATTTTCATTTTCGACTTGGGTAGTTTGCTAATGTTTGGAAAGAACACAATTAACCAAGGAATCGTAAAAATAACGCCAATGGCATCACCTAACCACCATATTAACCAATTTTCCGTAACCGCTTCTTCGGGGACAAGACCAACGGAATGCAAAAAAAAACACACTAAGCGTGGCATTCACCAGAGTACTAACCACACCGCCTAAAACTAAGAAACTAATAACGTATTTAGGTATAAAGTAATTAAAGGGAAAGCCTATGAAACGTTCGACCAATAACTTGCCCACATACGCCTGCAAGGTAGCAAACAAGCCTATTATGATAGGCGTTAATAGAAAGGGTAAGGATGAGTCTATGGATAATGAAATATAACTATTGATAGCAAACGAGCCTAGTAGCACACCAAAAAGCGCCCTGTTCCCAAACAATAACACAGCCCCAAGCGCGAGGCCGGAGGCTGGCCAGATAATGGTGGAATACCCAGGAGGGACAGAAGCAATTTGTCCTAGGAGCCCACAAAAAGCGTACCCCACTGCTATTGCGAGTGTAACGCCTAAAGAAGAAAATCGCGTGTTATACAAATGCACCATTCCTTACACTTTACCTGTTAAGTATAAATCATCAAATTTTGAGTGCCATTTTTGTTGTGGGTTTTGTTGACACAACCACACGCATTGCGTTAAAGCTTAACGGAAATTCCGAATTTCACCAGCGCCAGTCATCATGGTCTAATCCGAAGCTCTGTAAAAAAAGCATGTAATCTGTACGCCCCATCGCTTGTGCAACGGTCTTGAACTGTGTTTTGGCCTTCACGCACTTAACTTGTAGCAGTTCGAGACGTTTATCGGCATGCTCATTAAATTCTGAGTTCAAAATATCGTCAACCTTGTTTTGCGCATCCCAATATTGCAGCACGTACTCGAGCAATCGCCGGTAGATACTGGGTAAGCGTTTATCAGCAAATATTTTAGCTAGACCACTTTGCAGTACAGCTTTATTAAAGGAAGCTATCGTTTCGTGTTCTGCCAAAACATCAATTTCGCTCAGCACGCGTTGGACGTCTTTAAGCAATTTGACATGGGAAGCCAATCCATATTCATGGCGTGCAAGCCCATCAATATCGCTAATCAGCATATCTAAGTTAACCAGTTGGCGTTGAATGGAGTGCATGAGTATAGAAGTATAGATCTTAGTAAATTGAAAGCGCGAACACTTCGGTATTATGCCTTTCACTGCCCCCGAATAACATCGTTTTCGTCGGTTAACGTAATATTGACTAGGGGTACAACACCAGAAAAAGTGCTTTTCTGCTCCAGCTTGCATCAGATCAATAACTCCGTTTACCCGGTGTTTACATTTAACGCTCAAGCCTCTTTACTCAATTTAAGCTCCCTTTTTTGGTAACGATTCTATGCGGATGAGCACTTGTGCAGATTAAAAATTGGAAAATAGGCACTAAGCTCACGGTAGCTTTTATCGCGATAACGCTCATCATATTAACCGTGGGACTGTTCAATTATCAGGGCATGAACACCATGCAGAGCAAAACCCAAGATATTTTGAGAGCATCTCCTTGGGTTGATGCAGCAATGGAAATGAAGCTATCGGTTACCACCGATATGCAATATGTCATGGAGTTACAGGCGGCCCAAAATATCGCTGAGTTAACTAGTGTATGGGCAGAACATGAAGCTAACGTCGCTATTTTTGACGTCTTTGCTGATGCTATTTTATTGGGTGCTCGCACTGATGAAGGCGTTATTGAAGCCGCAACCGATAGTTCGTTACGGGAGATAGTTGAGCGTGCAGATAGCGAACACAACACAAAATTCCAACCTGCCATTCGTTCAGTATATACCCTAACCAACGATTTTTTTATCCGCCATGACCAAGCTAACCAAGCCATGCTAGCGATGGAAGCCGCTTATGACCAAATAATCGAGCTTACTGAAAACTTTGAATCTGACGTAAAGGCTTATATTAATAAACAAATTAGTCTTGGTGGCGATGCAAAACTTATTCTACAGCGTGAGAACCTTTGGGCAGATTTGTCGATGGAAATAAAAACGACAATTGGCATCAGTCGAATCAAGATAGAGGAATATGCACAAACACTAGCGAGGGGCGCATCAGTAAAATAAACGACCAGCAACTAATAGCGAAAGTTAAGGAGTTAGACACGTATCATAATGAACAATTCCAGCGCGCGGTAACCGCATTGATGACCGCCCGAAATGCGTTAGTCACGATTAATCAACAACGGGCACAAAGCGACGCCAACGCCGATGCCATTGGAAGTGCTATGCAGGACATCATTGGTGGTGTTGAAGAGAGCGCAAAAGACGCAATGCGTCGTGCGCGAATTGCTTCAGATGATGCAGTCATCGCTACCTTGAGCAAAACAGGTAGTGCCGTTGTAGCGGGGGCATTAGTGGCAATAACCCTTGGCTTATATCACCCGTGCTATCACTCGTCCCTTATCCGAGGCTGTCCACGTTGCTAACAAAGTTGCCGAGGGTGATTTATTACTAAAAATAAAAGCCTCCTCGAAAGACGAAACAGGGCAGTTGCTACAGGCCATGTCTGCTATGGTCAACAAACTCACTGAGGTTATTTATCAAGTCCGTACCGGTGCTGACAGTATGGCGAGTGCATCTGAACAAGTCAGTGCAACTGCGCAGTCAATGAGTCAAAGTGCAACCGAGCAAGCCGCGAGTGTTGAAGAGACTACCGCCTCGGTTGAACACCTCAATCACTCTGTACAAAACAATGCAGAAAATGCGCGAGTAACCGATGGTATTGCTGTAAAAGCGTCGGGGGAAGCTCAGCGCGGTGGCGATGCAGTTCTGCGTACTGTACAAGCAATGAAAGAAATCGCTAATAAAATAACATTAATTGAAGACATTGCTTATAAAACCAATTTACTGTCGTTAAATGCGGCAATCGAGGCTGCACATGCTGGCGAACACGGTAAAGGTTTCACGGTAGTGTCTGCCGAAGTTCGCAAACTAGCAGAAAACAGTCGACTTACCGCGCAAGAGATCAACGAATTGGCCTCAGCAAGCGTAGCTATTGCCGAAGAGGCAGGTAAATTACTTGAGCAAATAGTTCCAAGCATCAGTAAAACTGCTGATTTGGTGCAAGAAATTACCGCTGCATCGGAGGAGCAATCAAGCGGTGTCAATCAAATTCACCAAGCGATGAATCAGCTAGAAACCGCCACTCAGCAAAATGCTTCAGCCTCCGAGCAACTTGCCGCCACCTCGGAAGAGCTGAGTGGACAAGCTGAGTCATTCTTGAACGCGGTTTCCTTTTTCAAACTGCGTCCCCAGTCCTAGTGGTAACCAGACGTACTGGGAACCAGATATAATGAGAATCAAACACAGCGGATAATAACGATGAACATAACCAAACGACCCGTATCCTTGATTTTCGCTGCGTTAGTGTTTAGCTACGCAAATGTTGCGAGTGCTTATGCACAATCTGACGAGGAGCTTGATGCCCGTATTCGAGCTGTTTCAGAATCTCTGATACGAGAAGTACTGCAAGAAAAGAATGACAAGATCTTAACCCTAGAAACCAAAATTAAAACACTAGAACAACAGCTCGCTGCGCTCAAGCAAGAGCAGAGGCAAGAACAGGTGCAAGGGCAATCGCAACAGAAAATTGATACTAATGACTCAATAGCCACTGCTAATACTTCCGATATAGCTCCTACATTTACTGCACCGACAGCAGTCATTACACCACCAGAAAATGAACTGGGGCTAGCAGGGTTTTACGATTTTGCGGCGTTATCCAAGAATGTTAATCAACGTCACTTTGAGTTTGGTGGTTTAGAGCTGGGCTTAGAATATATCTACAGTGATCACCTTGCAGCTAATGCAGCCTTGGTTTGGGATGGTGATACCGCTGATGTGGGCGTTGCAGTCATCGATTACTATTGGTTCGACGATAACATACCCACCCGCGGGCGCATTTTTAATGACCCCGGCTTTCATATTCAGCTCGGTCGATTCGATCTTCCCTTTGGTATCGATTATCAATATTTTGCCTCCCCTGACCGTATTGCCTACTCCGCGCCACTCACCACAGAGCGTATTCAGCAAGGTGGATTTGGCGGTGATGGCTTGCGTAGCTATGGCAGTTGGGGCGATGTAAATTATGCAGTGTTCTGGACTAATTCAGTATTTGAGGATGACGGGGACAGTATCGGCGGTAGGTTAGGATTAGTATTCGGTCGTACACCTTTTTTACTGCACTCTCAGTCCAACTCAAGGCTCGAAATCGGTGCGTCCGCGTTACTCGACTCAGACGGTGAAGGACACCGGCGTAACGAGGTTTTTGCACTAGACTTAAATGCTGAATATGAGCAGTGGCAGTTGAAAGGAGAAGTCATGTGGCGCAACGAATTTACTGGTTATGTAGATGATTTTGACAACCTGTTTGCTCCCCGTGACGAAAGCGCATTCTACATAATGATTGCAAAAGGGTTTACCACGTGGAGCGACATGCCACTAACCAGTTATGTACGCTTTGACCGATGGTTACCAGACTATCATTTCAATGGTGATGATGACGGTATGATTTATCGGGTAAACCCCATCAAACGACTCAGCATGGGTATCTCGATGCAAATGCACGACAATGTAGTAGTTAAATTCGATTACTTCGACACACTAGGCAGCAACACTGACGAGCCCGATTTTTTAACCAACCTCGGCGCATTACAGCTCGTGGTACTTTATTGAGGTGCTGTACTGAGGCACTGTACTGAATGATTATGAAACGAATAACTTTTGGTTTAACACTTTTAAGCGCTGTTTTATTGTTTTCTGAAGCTTTGTTTTCTGGGGCTTCGTTTTCTGAGGAGCCTTACGCTGAGCAACAAAATATACCGACATCGGTACATCAAGTTACTGCACAGACAGATCCCGCAACTTGTCTTGGCTGTCACAAAGAAATGCCTTCGTCATTACCGCAAAATGGCCGACTAACAGAAGTCAACCGGAAACACTTCCACACTGATGACGCTACTATGAGCACGAGTTGCCATGATCCGTCGTCAGCCAAGCACATGCTGGGCAAATTCTCGCCTGAACAGTTGCCTCCTCACATGGCCCTATCAAAAGATGGTCGGGTGACCTGTTTAACCTGCCACTTCGTGCATGGCGAGCTAGAAGACGACAAGCCATGGGCCAACGTGGGTTTGTTTGAAAAACTGTTCAATAGCGAAAAACTTTACAAAACCTATTTGCTACGCGAAACCAACGTCAATGGAGAGCTATGTCTGACTTGCCACCACGCTGACGGTTATGCAGATGAAATAAAGTAGCTCGTCTGAAAATATGTTTTTATCTAGTTAGCGTCGGTTGAATCTCATTCTACCACACTACGAGGACTGCGCCTCAGGACCAAAAACAAATTAGTCACAGAAAGTGTAATAAATACACCACCTAACACGTAGAACAACGTCATGTCGTAAAAATAGGACAGAAAGGTCGCGATAATAGTGATGGTAATAAGGATAGGAGGTATGGTGATATTAGTACTGACTTGCATGAGCATTCCCTTGTAAGTAGGGCCCGTCATGAGCCCCAAGCAACACGATTATGATTCAAGTGCCGCGTAAACACCAGTGATAGTTCCCACAAATCCACCTACCAATGTGCCAACTAATACCCCGGGCACACCCGCAACCATTCCGATTTGGGCGCCGATAGCTGCACCACCAGCGAATCCAGAGATTCCGCCGACAGCCGCATCACTTGCATTTCCGCCGGTGACTAACGATAGACTTTGCTGATTCAATTCCTGCATTAATTTCACTCCTGTGTAAAGTAACCGATTGCACCACCGATAATAGCCCCAACTACGATACCGGCTACGCCTGCGACAGCTCCCACACGAGAGCCAAGTTGGGCACCAGACAGAGCCGCTCCCCAACTTGCACCGGCTGTCGCCAGACTAGCCCCAGTGCCAGCACCGACGATGGCTCCTGTTGTGGTATTTCCACCGTTGACCAACATCAATTGGTCCGTATTTAGTAATTTCATAAATATCCCTTTTTTATTTTTCCCAAATGGGATGGTCATTGTGGTCTATCTCATCACAGGTTTCAGCTGTACGTCAGTTGGGAATAATGCGGAAAATTAGTAGTAACAAGCGATCGCTTTTGTTATAAATCTTTCGTGTCGTAAGACAAATATTTAGTTTATATAGGGTGGTTTTTAGCATGGCAAATCCGGATGTTCGTTGGTTACAACGTTTTGACAACTATCAGCGAGCACTAGCCCAATTAACTAAATTTATGCAACAAGCCGAGCTCAACGAACTTGAAGAACAAGGTTTCATTCAAGCGTTTGAATACACTCATGAGCTTGCGTGGAAGGTGCAAAAGGACTTTTTAGAAGACCAGGGATTTACCGACCTTTTTGGCTCAAAAAACGTGGCCCGTGAAGCATTCAATACAGGCCTAATCAAAGATGGCGAGGTATGGTTGGATATGATTAAAAGTCGTAACCTTAGCTCTCATACCTATAACCAAGCGACCACTGACAAAATAATCAGTGCTATACGAGAGCATTATTTCGCTTCTTTTAATGCTTTATCTGAGAGACTTAAGTTATTAGCGGCTCAACAGTATGGAAATGAATAGAGCATTGAAAAATGAATTCGACAACACCGGTCTCGAAGCTGATACTATTGAGTTATTGCGTTTAACATTCAGCAAATTACCCTCGGTAAAAAGGGTAGTTTTATATGGCTCCCGTGCCAAAGGAACACATAAATTAGGCTCTGATATAGATATAACAGTTGAATTGGAGGATGCGTCGCAAGGGTCACTTGCAACACTGTTCCGTATTCAAGAAGCTATTGAAGATTTAGATTTAATTTATAAATTTGATATTTCGCTAAAAAACGACATCCAAAATGATGCGTTAATTCACCACATCGAGCGTGTCGGTAAAACCATATATCAGCGGGCGCCCTCATAAATAGCTACGCCATCTTGTTTGATGTGCTCGCTTAATTTGCCTAACTTACTTTCTAACTGAAGAAATTCTGTCTTGTAGTTTTTGCAAATTTGAGTAAATTCCGTTTCCAACACGCTTGGATCATAAGCATGTAACGTTCGGTTGCGACTTTCAATCATCGCCATCCATACATGGCCATTAGTTAGCAAACCAAAGTGGAACGCGACGCTCAGGTTTCTTCGCTCGTTTCCACCTTGGTTTGTATAGGCGTTTTGCAACCTTCGCCTATGATTTTCGCTCTTCGCTTACAGCATCTCTACCGCAACTGCCGTGGCCTCGCCGCCACCGATACATAAAGACGCAACACCTTTGCTCAGGCCCTTTTGCTTTAGCGCGTATAACAGCGTGACTAAAATACGTGAACCACTAGAACCAATCGGGTGGCCCAACGCACATGCACCACCACGCACGTTAACCTTGCTCACATCTAAACCAAGTTCTTGAGTCGCTAACATGGTGACAACAGCAAAAGCTTCGTTGATTTCAAATAGGTCAACGTGATCTTTGTCCCATCCCGCTTTACTTAACACTTTTTCAATTGCGCCAATGGGGGCAATAGTGAATTCAGCGGGTAACTGAGCATGGGTAGAATGAGCGACAATACGAGCTAGGGGTGTTAGGCCGCGCGCTTTGGCTTCGCTTTCTCGCATTAACAGCAGCGCCGAACCGCCATCGGAAATTGAGCTTGAATTCGCAGCGGTGACTGTGCCGTCTTTTTTGAAGGCCGGTTTCAAACCTCGAATTTTATCAATTTTTGCATTACCGGGTTGTTCGTCTGTATCAACTAAGAGTTCACCACGACGAGACACGACTTTTACCGGTGCAATTTCTTCTACAAACTCGCCGTTCTGAATGGCGGCATTGGCTTTATTCAACGACTCAATGGCGAAGTCGTCCATGGCTTCGCGGGTAACTTGATAATCGTCAGCACTCTTCTGCGCGAAGCTTCCCATCAAGCCACCTTCGTAAGCATCTTCGAGACCGTCGAAAAACATGTGATCGATAATCTCGCCATGCCCCATACGTAAACCCGCGCGCGCTTTGGGTAATAAATACGGCGCTTGGCTCATATTTTCCATACCACCGGCCAGCATGATGTTGGCAGAACCGGCAAGGATTTGATCGTGGGCGAGCATTACCGCTTTCATTCCAGACCCACACATTTTATTTACCGTAGTGGCACCTGCTGCATCTGGAATACCCGCCTTACGCGCAGCTTGACGTGCTGGCGCTTGGCCTAGACCAGCCGGTAACACGCAACCCATGACTACTTCATCTACATCTTGCGCGGTTACACCACCACGTTCGAGCGCAGACTTAATGGCCACCGCACATAAATCAGGCGCACGCACTTCACTTAACGATCCCATCATACCACCCATCGGGGTGCGCGCCGCACTTACGATTACTACTGCGTCTGTCACTGCTGAATTTTGAGCCATTGCTTTACCTCATCAAACGAAAAAGGGGTCGGAGCAAATCAATAGAAATAATTTACTCCCCCCTAAACTACGCCTTAACTACGCCTTCGCGCTTGGCCTTTGACTGACACTGGCGTGCCAGCGTTGTACGTTAGGGTGGTTGTCGTCTAGCCGCATTTTGACCACACGCGCAAAATCAATGGCACACAAGGCTGTGATATCCGCGATAGAAAATGCATCGCCCGCAATAAATTCAGACTCAGCTAAACACTGATCGAGGATGGTCAGGCTTTTCTTATAATCTTTCCCCGCCTCTTGACCAAACTCAGGAACGGGCGTCATGCGGTCGCGAAAATAACCTGTTGTATGCTGAAAGCACTGGCCTATGGGTAGCATGAGCCCAACCTCCATGCGCCGTTGCCACATGGCGACTATGCCCTTTCCCAATGGTGTTTTGCCCATTAAACAGGGCTCAGGAAACTGCGCTTCAAGGTAGGTGCAAATTGCATCGCATTCACTGATACAGGTTCCATCTTCAAGCTCTAGGATTGGCACTTTTCCCAAAGGATTTTTTGCGAGCATCTCAGGAGTCAGGTTTTCGCCTTTCTCGATGTCAATTTGGGCGTAATTTACTCCGACCCCTTTTTCGGTGAGGAACATGCGGACACGGCGAGGGTTGGGAGCGGTTTTTGTTTCGTAGAGCGTCATCATGGTTGTGCTACCTTCTGTTATCTCTTGCCAGCTTGACTAAGGCAATGAATAGGTTCCCGATACATGAGCCACAGGCTCGTCGCATCCCTCAGAATACAAATATACCTCTCCCATTGCGAGGCGTTTGCCTAGTTTTAATAAGCGACAAGTTGCCACTATGTTTTTATCAGCTTCGGGTTTACGTAGAAACGAAATATTCAGGTTAGTGGTTACCGCCATAGCCGTTATGCCAAGTTTACTGAATATTGCCACGTAAATTGCACAATCGGCTACCGCCATTAGGGTAGGCCCAGAAACCGTGCCACCGGGACGTAAATCGGCTTCAGTGACAATACGGCGCACTTTAGCATTACCATCTTCTATGGCTACGACTTCTATATTCGCTTGCGGAAATTCTTTGGAAAAAAATTGATTAATGGTTTCAACGCTCAACATGTCCACACCTATTTGAGTTTAACTTTTGTCGCTGTAGTTACAGGACGGGCGAAGGGGCTCTGGGCCCCTTTATCATTAATTTGTAGTCACACTATCAGCTTCGTCTCGCGCTTGTTGACGCAGAATAAAGCGCTGGATTTTGCCACTTGGTGTTTTTGGCAACTCATCCATAAAGTCGATTTCACGCGGAAACGCATGGGTCGACAAACGACGACGCACTAATTCCTGTAACGTTTCTTTCAATTCTTCATTCGGGGTATATCCTTGTTTTACCACCACATAAGCTTTGATAATAGAACCGCGTTTGGGGTCAGGCTTGCCAATAACAGCAGACTCCGCCACAGATTCATGCTCAAGTAAGGTGCTTTCTACATCGGCTGGCCCCACTCGATAACCCGCTGTTGTAATGATATCGTCGTCGCGACCGGTGAAGGTAAAACTACCGTCGCCGTGACTCGTCACTACATCGCCAGTTAAATAATACTTACCATAGAAAGGGTTCTTTTCATTCCACGTGTAGCCTTGGAAGAAAAATAGCGGCGAGTTTTCTACGTCAACCGCGAGCTGACCACCTTCATTTGCTGGGATTTCATTATAGTCATTATCTAGTGCAACAACTTTGTAACCCGGCATTGAAAAGCCCATTGAGCCAATTCGAACCACACTTTGGGCTAAATTGTGGTGGTTACACGCCGTCATCCCAGTTTCGGTCTGACCATAATGATCCATCACCGGACAGCCCAAGCGACGTTCAATCCAACCCACCACTTCTGGGTTTAACGGTTCACCCGCACTGCTGGCTACACGCACGTTGAATTTGTCGTCGGCACCTAAAATGTGGTCGTTCGCCATCAACATACGATACGCTGTAGGAGCAGCGGCGAAGTTGGTGATGTTATATTTTGTGATCATGGCGTAAGTCGTTTCTGGGGTGAAACCCGCTTCACAAAAGTGCGTGGTATTGCCAAGTAATAACGGCCCCACAACTGCGTAGTACAAGCCATAAGCCCAACCTGGGTCAGCCACGTTCCAGAAATTATCATCAGGCTCTAGGCCAATCGCGAACTTCATGTATACGTAAAACGACAATACGGCGCGCGTAGGCACAGCCACGCCTTTTGATTTACCCACCGTACCTGACGTAAACATTTGTAAAAACGGCTCATCTTTACCCACTCGCACTGGGGTAAATACAGTTGCCATGGCATTGACTTGCTCAGCGAAGTCTAAATCACTAGCGTATTTCGCATCGGCATTCGCTTTGTTGACCAGCAACACTGGCGGACAGCCGTTCACTTCATCAAGCTTGGAGCGATTGTTTGGATCAGTGATCAGTAACTGAGTACTCGCCTGCTGCACACGATATTCAATAGCCCCTGACCCAAATGCAGTGAATAAAGGCTGATACATCGCGCCAGCGCGCAATGTCCCCATGATAACAACCATCAACTCAGGAGTACGCGGTAGCAAAGCGGCAACACGATCTCCCTTGCCAATGCCTCGTGAAGCCAAATAGTTCGCAAATTGTGATGACTTTTCTTGTAGTTGCTTGAAAGTTAATTGAGTAGAACTACCATCAGCGCCTTCATGCCGTAGCGCGACAAGTGAAGGGTCGGCAGCCCACTTATCGACACACTCTTCACAAATATTGAAACCATCATTGAGACTGCCCAGCATGAGCGCTTCAATGTCGGCAGGCGAAAAGTTGTCGTAATATTGCTGGTAATTTTGCATCGTCATGGTGGCACTCTCTTTGTTTTCTTTACTATTTTGGTGATTCGTCATGGGTGAAGTTTTTCTATGCAACCTGTTTTATTTTTTAACTAACCAAACAGGCCATTAATTTTGCAGTCATTAATTTCATTGTCGCTAAAGCCTACCGCTGCTAACACCTGTTCCGTATGGGCACCTTTAACAGGAGCTGCGCTGGGGAGTTCGTTGGGCTGAAAGTTGAATTGGGTGGGTGGAGCAATTTGTCTATCGCCTGCAGCTCCTACCTTTATCAATTCGCGGCTTTTAAATGACGGATGCTGGCTCGCTTCAGTCAAGGTAAGTACAGGCTCAACGCACGCATCGACAGCACTGAACTTTTCTGTCCAATACGCCATACTTTGTGAGCTAAAACGACGTTCGATATGTGGCTTCAACTCACTGTCTTTTAAGTTGTATAAATTCGCTAAGCCAAGGGTTTCGAGCAGACGTTGACGAAATTGAGGCTCTAAACTCGCCACGGCCATGTACCGATTATCACTGGTGCGATAGTAGTCATAAATGCCCCCGCCATTGAGCAAATGGGTTTCGTAACTTTCCTCATCACCGTCGTTCAAGGCGCTCGGTGCAACTAGGGCTTGCAGAGCAAAACTTTGGTCCGCCATCGAAATATCAATATGCGTACCTTGCCCGGTATTTTGACGTTGGATTACCGCTGCCAAAATGGCAATCACCGCAGGTTGAGACCCACCGGCAATATCGCCAATCTGAATACCAGAGGGACACGGCCCCGATTCCTTACGCCCTGAGTAGCTCATGGCACCGGCTAAGGATAGAAAGTTCATATCGTGCCCAGCGCGCGCCGCATAATCACCGGTTTGACCGTATGAACTAATTGAACAGTAGATCAAGTCTGGCTTATCTTCAGCCAACGTTGCGTAACCCAACCCCACCCGAGCCATTACGCCGGGCCGAAATTGTTCAATTACGATGTCGTAGTGTTGAATGAGTTGTTTGACCGTAGCTGCGGCGTCAGCATGTTTCAAATCAAGCGTAATTGAGCGCTTGCCACGATTGAGATAACAAAAGGCAGCGGATTGCCCATTAATCTGGGGCTTCATCACACGCACTAAATCATCGCGTTCAGGCGCCTCTACGCGCACTACTTCAGCGCCTAGATCGGCAAGTAACATAGAAGCGTAGGGGCCTGGTAACAGGCCCGAAAAATCGAGTACTTTTAAGCCTGCGAGCGGTTTAGTAACGGCGGAAATCACTTGAACTCTCGCAAGATTTCGCGGGCAATGATGACTCGTTGAATCTCGCTTGTGCCTTCATAAATAGACGTGATACGCACATCGCGCGCCATGCGCTCCAATGGGTATTCTTGCATATAGCCGTACCCGCCGAGCATTTGCAAGGCCGTATAACAGGCTGCATTGGCTTTCTCCGAGGCGAAGACTTTGGCCATCGATGCTTCTTTAGCGAACGCCAAGCCGTTATCTTTTTTATCTGAGGCTGAAAGTAACAGTAGTCGCGCAGCTTCAAGTTCAGTGTAGCGATCAGCCATCATCCACTGTAATCCTTGAAAATCTGCAATAGGACGACCAAATTGTTTGCGTTCCTGAATATAAGCAGTGGCATAATCCATGGCGGCTAGACCGACACCTAATGCTAAAGAGCCAATGCCAATTCGTCCCCCGGCAAGTTCAGCGACCGCGATACGGAAGCCATCATTGACTTTGCCCAGAACCGCGCTGTCAGGAACCTCTACATTATTGAAATGAACTTCGTTGGTGGCCGAGCCATGCTGACCCATTTTCTTTTCTGCGGGACCAACAGTAATACCGGCGCTGTTAGCATCGACCAAGAAACAAGTAATCCCTTTACCTTTGGCCGCATTAGCATCAGTTACCGCCCACACTACGAAGACCCCAGCAAACTCTGCGCTGGTGATCCATTGCTTGGTACCATTGATAACGTAGCCCTTGTCGGTTTTTTCTGCTTGCGTGCTCATAGAAGCCGGATCGGAACCCGCGCCAGATTCAGTTAGACAAAAGCTGCCTGCTTTATACTCACCGCTACAAATCAACGGTAAATAATGCGCTTTTTGTTGTTCTGACCCGACCGCTTGAATAACTTCAGCCACCATATTGGTCACCGACATAGTCACAGCGGTAGACGCGCACCCCCTTGCGATTTCTGTCATAGCAACGCTGAACGCAATGGTACCCGCTTCGGTACCGCCGTATTCACCGTCGATATTCAAACCCATAAAACCCAATTCAGCGAGCTTGTGACAATTCGCTAACAATATCGATTTATCCTTGGTTTCATCGAGTGTTTGGGCAACGGGGGCAAGTTCATTTTCAGCGAAGCGCTTCGCGGTGTCTTGGATAAGTTGTTGTTCTTCGGTCAATGTAAAATTCATAAGGGATAACAATTAGGGGTTTTCCCTTATTTTTACACTAAATTAACAATGATATCTAGGTAATTATGTATCGATTTTTGCGTGGGTATTGTTTTCACTACATACATAAGATTATGGCTATGTTCGGATTAACTGTTGTTGAATCGAAAAGAGCCTGTTTTCGTTAAGGTTTTCTGGAGTATCCATAAACCTGAACCAACCTAGGTAGTGT
>MDTG01398848.1_pt1 | contig 41251 bp, 41 predicted proteins | sample 811421 | NCBI WGS metagenome assembly MDTG01 (sample SAMN05326645, study PRJNA326480) | marine metagenome | isolation source: seawater | place: Pacific Ocean: South East | collected 2011 | reverse complement strand
GCCGTCTACGCCGTCGCCAAGGCTCGAAAACCCTTCGTGCCAAAGCTCGCCGACTGAAAAAAGCGCTTGCTCAGCGTGACGGTATCTCATGCCGCGGAACAGGCTCCAGCACAGCAGCAGCATCACGACGGCGAAGGGCAGGGCGCTGGCGATGGTGACGGTCTGAAGCGCCGACAGACCGCCGGCCAGCAGCAGAACCGCCGCAACCACGCCTTCAAGCACGCACCAGAACACCCGCTGCGGGATCGGGGTGTTGGTCGCACCGCCCGAGGCAATGGTGTCGACGACCATCGAGCCCGAATCCGACGAGGTGACGAAAAACACGGTAACGAGCATCACCGCCAGAACCGCCGTGATCGACGAGAGCGGCAGATATTCGAGGAACTGGAACAGGGCGACCGACACATCCTCGGCGACCGCGGCGGCCAGTGCGCCATTGGCGACCTCGGTGTCGATGAACATGGCCGTGTTGCCGAACACGGTCATCCACAGGAAGGTGAAACCCAGCGGGACAAAGAGCACCGCGATCACGAATTCCCGCACCGTCCGTCCGCGCGAAATCCGGGCGATGAACATGCCGACGAAGGGTGACCACGAGATCCACCAGGCCCAGTAGAACAGCGTCCAGGAATAGATCCACGAGCGCGGTTCATAGGCATAGAGGTTGAAGGTCTTGAGGACGAAATTGTCGAGATAGATGCCGATGTTCTGGACGAAGGCCCGGAACAGCATCGTGGTGGGCCCCACGGCCAGCACGAAGAGCATGAGCGCCACGGCGAGCACCAGATTGGTCTCGCTCAGGATCCGCACGCCCTTGTCGAGGCCGCTGATGACCGAGATGGTGGCCACGCCGGTGACGGCGGCGATCAGTGTCACCTGCACGATCGGAGAGACTTCAAGCCCGATCAGATGATCGAGACCGGCATTGATCTGCAGAACGCCGAAGCCCAGAGAGGTGGCGAGACCGAAGACCGTGCCGCAGATCGCGAAGATGTCGACCGCATGGCCGATGGGCCCGTGGATCCGCTCTTTCAGAAGCGGGTAGAGGCCCGAGCGGATCGTCAGCGGCAGGTTGTAGCGATAGCCGAAATAGGCGAGCGACAGGCCGACGATGGCATAGATCGCCCAGGCGTGGATGCCCCAGTGGAAGAAGGTGATGTTCATCGCCGAGCGCTGCGCCTCGATCGAGCGGGGCTCGACCACGGGCGGGCTCGCAAAATGGGTCATAGGCTCGCCGACCGCGAAGAACATGAGCCCGATGCCCATGCCGGCGGCAAAGAGCATGGCCACCCAGGATCCGTAGCGGAAATCCGGTTCGGAATCGTCCGGGCCGAGTTTCAGCCGGCCGAAACGGCTGAAGCCGAGGAACAGGGCCATGCCCAGGAAGATCGCGACCACCAGGATGTAGAACCAGCCGAAGCGATGCAGGATCTCGCTTTGGACGACGGCGAATAATGCTTCCATCTGCTCGGGTATCGCGGCCCCTGCGACCACGAAGGCGAGGATGATGGAAGCGGCGCCGAAGAAGACCGGCGGGTTGATCGTCATCCTTAGCATGATCCGGATCCTGCATTGGTGGCGCTCTGGTTCCCACGCTACAGGAAGCCGGCCGATGACGCGACGTCAGATCCAGGGCAATGTCATGGATCAAGTCATCACCCGGTGCCATTAAATGACATAACCCGTGTTCATTCCGGGGCGGACCCTGCTGTAACGTTACGATCGATTGACCTGATGCATCTTTCATGACGTCATGTGGTCAAGCGAAGTCGGGCGACATTCGTTGCCCCTGAAAGATACGAGGTCATACAAATGAGCCGGAACGTTCTGTATCTGATTATCGGTGCTCTGCTCGTGGTCGTCGCCGTCGGTGGCTATCAGTATTACGAGGAGAGCCAGAAGAGTGGGGTCGAGGTGGAGGTCGGCAATGGCGGCCTGTCGGTCGAGACGAAGTGAGTCTCCGGCTGATCAACCACTCAGGCGATCGATCTCGGCCAGCCGCCGGGCTGCGTTATCGAGATCGTCGTCGGCAAACACCTCGATACCGGCGGCGGCAAGAGCCTCGGCGGTCAGGCCGTCGCCCGGGATCAGCCGGCCGCTGAAGCTGCCGTCATGGATCCGCCCCACCCCGCAGGACGGGCTCCGCGCCTTGAGCAGCGCCAGGCGCACGCCATGGGCGAGGGCGGTTTCGACGGCGATGCGGGCGCCGGCTGAAAATGCCGCGGTGACATCGGCACCGGTTGTGTCGATCACCCGGCGGCGGCTGTCGAGTTCCGCCGGCGGTCGTGGTGTCGGCAGACCGCCCGCCATCTCGGGGCAGAGCGGGATCAGCCGACCTTCGGCGTCAAGATCGTCGATCAGCGGATGCGGTCGTGCGGCACCCCGGCCGTCGAAACGAACCGGCCTGCCCAGAAGGCAGGCCGAAATCAGAACCGGGCGGCGACCTGCCGCCCGGTTTTCGTTCTGTGCGGACATCACGCCGCTTCGCGGCTGAGCCCGTCGACCAGGTCGACGATGTCGGCCATGATCTGGGTGATTTCGAAGTCCTTGGGCGTGTAGACCCGGGCGACGCCGGCCGCCTTCAGCTTGCGGGCATCCTCGTCGGGGATGATGCCGCCCACGATCACCGGCACGTCGGTGAGCCCGGCTTCGGCCATGCGGCGCATGACATCGGCGACCAGTTCGTTGTGGCTGCCCGACAGGATCGACAGGCCCACGACATGAACGCTCTCTTCGAGGGCGGCATTGACGATCTGGGCCGGGGTCAGGCGGATGCCCTCATAGACCACTTCCATGCCGCAGTCGCGGGCCTTGAGGGCGATCTGCTCGGCGCCGTTGGAATGGCCGTCGAGGCCGGGCTTGCCGACCAGGAATTTCAGCCGGCGGCCCAGGCGGTCCGACAGGCTGTCGACCTTGGTGCGCACCGCCTCGGTCCGGTCGCGATCGCCGCGCACCTCGACCACGCTGCCGCCGACGCCGGTGGGGGCGCGGTATTCGCCGAAGATCTGACGCAGCGTCTCGGCCCATTCACCGGTCGTAACCCCGGCATGGGCACAGGCGATGGAGCTTTCCATGATGTTGCGGCCTTCCTTGGCTGCACGGGCGAGTTCGGCGAGGCTCGCCTCCACCGCCGTCGCATCACGGGCCGCCTTGTGGGCCTGGAGCTTCTCGATCTGGCGGCGTTCGACGCCGGGATCGACGGTCAGAATGGCGCCGTCCTCGCCCGAGGTCAGCGGCGAGGGCGCGGTCTCGACGAATTTGTTCACGCCGATCACCGCCATCTCGCCCGATTCGATCGCGGCAACGCGCCGGGCGTTGCTCTCGACCAGGCGCTGCTTCATGTAGCCGCTTTCGACCGCGGTCACCGCCCCGCCCATCTCTTCGATCCGGGCCAGTTCGGCGCGGGCGCCGGCCTTCAGCTCCTCGACCCTGGCCGCGACCACCGGCGAGCCGTCGAACAGATCACCATATTCCAGAAGGTCGGTTTCCATGGCGACGATCTGCTGCAGGCGCAGCGACCACTGCTGGTCCCAGGGGCGCGGCAGGCCCAGAGCCTCGTTCCAGGCCGGCAGCTGCACGGCGCGGGCGCGGGCGTTCTTCGACAGCACCACCGCCAGCATTTCCAGCAGGATGCGGTAGACGTTGTTCTCGGGCTGCTGCTCGGTCAGGCCCAGCGAGTTCACCTGCACGCCGTAGCGGAAGCGGCGGAACTTCTCTTCCGCAACGCCGTAACGGTCGCGGGTGATCTCGTCCCAAAGCTCGGTGAAGGCGCGCATCTTGCAAAGTTCGGTGACGAAGCGGATGCCGGCATTCACGAAGAAGCTGATCCGGCCCACCACCTGCGGCAGATCCGCCTCGGGCACCTGGCCGCCGGCACGCACGGTGTCCAGCACCGCCACAGCCGTCGCCAGCGCATAGGCCAGTTCCTGCTCGGGCGTCGCCCCTGCTTCCTGCAGATGGTAGGAGCAGACATTGGTCGGGTTCCACTTGGGCAGTTCCCGATAGGTGAAGGCGATGGTGTCGGCGATCAGGTTCAGGCTGGGCTTGGGCGGGAAGACATAGGTGCCGCGCGACAGATATTCCTTGATGATGTCGTTCTGGGTCGTGCCCTGGAGCGACGCCCGCGGCGCGCCCTGCTTCTCGGCGGTGGCGATGTAGAGCGACAGCAGCCAGGCCGCGGTCGCGTTGATCGTCATCGAGGTGTTCATCCGCTCGAGCGGGATGCCGTCGAAGAGCGTCATCATGTCGCCGATATGGCAGATCGGCACGCCCACCTTGCCCACCTCTCCCCGGGCGAGGATGTGGTCGGCGTCGTAGCCGGTCTGGGTCGGCAGGTCGAAGGCGACGGAGAGACCGGTCTGACCGCGGGACAGATTTGTGCGGTACAGCTTGTTGCTCTCCTCCGCCGAGGAATGGCCGGCATAGGTGCGCATCAGCCAGGGCGTATCGCGGCGCGGCATGGCGCCGCTTGCCGCTTCTGCGGCGGAATTCGGCTGCTTCGGCATCTTTTCGTCCTGTCGTGGCGGGGTTCTGTGTCGAATCTTACCCTGAGGGCGCCCCATTGGAAATAAGGCCCTATTTTGCGCCGCAAAAAAGGGCTTGAAAATCCCTTATATCCGGAAAATCATGAACAGCAACCGGAAAGCTCCGGTCGCGATCGCGTCGCAGCATGCGACCGTACTGCGATTGATCTTCCGGGGGTCTGGTCCCGTCGTCCCTTTGCGGACGGGACCGCCGGACCATCCGAACGATACCACCAAGAACGAACGACAAGAACCAACGCGCGAACAATACGCGCGGTTCCACGACAGTACGCCGGCCCCGGACATCGGGGCGCTGCCAGGAGGCCGCAGGATTGCGTGGTGCCCCGACCCCACCTGCGGACGCTTAAGGTCGAGAGAAGTAGAACGAGGGCACGGTCTTCCCATGAACACTGACACCACCGCCGCCGAGACGACCCGCACCCAGCCGGTCAAGTCGCTCTACGAGGTCGGCGAGATTCCGCCGCTGGGCCATGTTCCGGATCAGATGTACGCCTGGTGCATCCGCCGGGAGCGTCACGGCAACCCCGACACCGCCATGCAGGTCGAGGTCGTCGAAACCCCCAAGGATCTGGCGCCGGACGAAGTGCTGGTCATGGTGATGGCCGCCGGCGTCAACTATAACGGCGTCTGGGCCTCGCTCGGCCGTCCGATCTCGCCGTTCGACGGCCATGGCGCGCCGTATCACATCGCCGGCTCCGATGCCTCGGGCATCGTCTGGGCCATCGGCTCCAAGGTGAAGCGCTTCAAGGTCGGCGACGAGGTCGTCGTCCACTGTAACCAGGACGATGGTGACGACGAGGAGTGCAACGGCGGCGACCCGATGTTCTCGCCGTCGCAGCGCATCTGGGGCTACGAGACCCCGGACGGCTCTTTCGCCCAGTTCTGCCGTGTGCAGTCGCGCCAGCTGATGCCGCGCCCGCGCCATCTGACCTGGGAAGAGAGCGGCTGCTACATGCTGACGCTCGCCACGGCCTATCGCATGCTGTTCGGCCATCGCCCGCACATCCTGCGTCCGGGCGACAACGTTCTGGTCTGGGGCGCCGCCGGCGGTCTGGGCTCGATGGCGCTGCAGCTGATCGCGACCGCCGGTGCCAACGGCATCGCGGTCATCTCTGAAGACAACAAGCGCGACTTCGTGCTCAGCCTGGGCGCCAAGGCCGCGATCAACCGCAAGAACTTCGACTGCTGGGGCCGTCTGCCCGAGGTCGACGACGTTCAGGGCTATAACGACTACATCCGCCGCGTCCGCGCCTTCGGCAAGGCGATCTGGGACGTGACCGGCAAGGGCAACGACGTCGATTTCGTGTTCGAGCACCCGGGCGAGCAGACCTTCCCGGTCTCGACCTATGTGGTGAAGCGCGGCGGCATGGTCGTGTTCTGCGCCGGCACCACCGGCTACAACCTGACCATGGACGCCCGCTTCGTGTGGATGCGCCAGAAGCGTATCCAGGGCAGCCATTTCGCCAATCTGAAGCAGGCCGCCCAGGCCAACCGGCTGGTGATCGAGCGTCGCATCGACCCCTGCATGTCGGAAGTCTTCTCGTGGGACGACATCCCCGAGGCGCACATGAAGATGTTCCGCAACCAGCACAAGCCCGGCAACATGGCCGTGCTGGTCCAGGCGCCGCGCCCGGGCCTGCGGACGATCGAGGACGCCATCGACGGCTGATTGACCTGACGCGGTGAGCGACCGGGCGGCGGTGCCGCCTCGCCCGGTCCCGGCGCTGCCCGCCCCGAGCCGTCCCCGTCAGGGAACCGGATCGGGCGGGCGGCGCCGCACCGTCGTCTGGATGCCGCATCGGATCGGCCGGGCCGGCGCTGGACGCCGGTCGCCTCAGGGCCATATCCGGTCCGGTATCCCGCCGTTTCCGACCTCCGCAGTGTTCGACACGTCTTCCGACCAGAGGACCATTCCTCCCATGTCCGCTTCCACCGCGACCCTTTCGCCCGTGACCGACGCCCCCGTCCTGATCGACGATCTGCTCGACCGGGCCGAACGTGCCCTTGCCGCCGTCGAGGCCTATGCCGATGCCGTCCAGACCGCCGTGGGCGGGATGGTGCGCCGCGACGGCAAGGTCGATGCCGCCGTGCTCGATGCCAGCCAGCATGCCGCCCATGGCCTTGCCTGGACGGCGACCTATGTCGAGGCCCTGCGCCAGATGCTGGGCTGGGCACGCCGGCTGGAAGCCGAGGGGCGCCTGGGTGAGACCGAGGGGCTGATGCTGCAGACCGCCTTCGGCGAGTATGTGGCGCAGCTGCAGGGCGGCCTGCCCATGTCGCAGGGCGAGATCGTCCGTCCGGCCGATTTCGGCCTGATCGACGAGGCGGCGGCACTGTCCCAGGGTGATGCGGGGCTGTTCCTGCGTGCGGGCAACACCGCTGCGGTACGGGCCCGGCTGGCGGCGCTGATCGCCGAGGGCAATTTCGGCGAACTGGGGCTCGAAGACGAGACCCTGCTGATGATCCGCGACCAGTTCCGCCGCTTCGTCGAGGAAAAGGTCGTCCCCTTCGCCCATGACTGGCACAAGGCCGACGAGCTGATCCCGATCGAGGTCGTGAACCAGATGGCGGAGCTGGGCGTCTTCGGCCTGACCGTGCCCGAGGAATTCGGCGGGCTCGGCCTCTCCAAGGTCGCGATGTGCCTGGTTACCGAAGAGCTGTCGCGCGGCTATATCGGCGTCGGCTCGCTGGGAACCCGGTCCGAGATCGCGGCCGAGCTGATCCGGCTGGGCGGTACGGACGATCAGAAGCAGAGCTGGCTGCCGCGCCTCGCCTCGGGCGAGATCCTGCCGACCGCGGTTTTCACCGAACCCGGCACCGGCTCCGACCTCGGCGGCCTCAAGACCCGCGCGACGCGCGATGGCGACGTCTATCGGGTGACCGGCAACAAGACCTGGATCACCCATGCCGCCCGCGCCGATCTGATGACCCTGCTGGTGCGCACCGATCCGGCGACGAAGAACTATTCCGGCCTGTCGATGTTCCTGGCCGAGAAGCCCCGCGGCACCGATGCCGATCCCTTCCCGGCCGAGGGCATGAGCGGCGGCGAAATCCGCGTGCTCGGCTATCGCGGCATGAAGGAGTACGAGATCGGCTTCGACGATTTCACCGTGCCGGCCGACAATCTGCTGGGCCGGGCCGAGGGCCAGGGCTTCAAGCAGCTGATGGCGACCTTCGAAAGCGCCCGGATCCAGACGGCGGCCCGCGCGGTCGGCGTTGCGCAGTCGGCGCTGGAAATGGGGCTGCGCTACGCCCATGAGCGCGTGCAGTTCAACAAGCCGATCTATGCCTTCCCGCGGGTCTTCGACAAGCTGGTCTGGGCGGCCGTCGAGATCATGATCGCCCGCCAGCTGACCTATTTCTCGGCACGCGAGAAGGACAGCGACCGGCGCTGCGACCTGGAGGCCGGCATGGCCAAGCTGCTGGCGGCCCGCGTCGCCTGGGCCACGGCCGACAACGCCGTCCAGGTTCATGGCGGCAACGGCTATGCCGAGGAATATCCGATCAGCCGTGTGCTCTGTGATGCGCGCATCCTCAACGTGTTCGAGGGTGCGGCCGAGATCCAGGCGCAGGTCATCGCCCGCCGCCTTCTGGGTTGAGGGTGACGGGGCCGGCTTCCGCAGGGAAGCCGGCCTTTGCGCGAAAATCTCCCCCGCCGGGACCGGTTGACCCTGTCAGACCGGGCCCGGCGGGGCCATATTGCGGGCCATGGATACGATGTCAGGCGTGATGCCGGTTCTGATCGTGGTTGCGATGGTCGCCACGGCCGGTGTTCTCCTGGTGGGCGTGATGTCGATGCTCGTCGGCGGGCGCTTCAACCAGAAATACTCGAACAAGCTGATGCAGTGGCGGGTGCTGCTGCAGGCGCTGGCGATCCTGCTCGTTCTGCTGTTCCTGGCGATGACGGGCGGCTGAGCCCGCCGGCCGTGGCCATCGCCCTCTGGCTATCTTGCTTTCACCCACCGACGGAGCCCCCGATGGTCCAGCTCACCCGCATCTACACCCGCGGCGGCGATCGCGGCGAAACCTCGCTCGGCGATGGCAGCCGCCGGCCGAAGGACGACCTCCGGGTCGCCTCTTACGGCACGGTCGACGAGGCGAACGGCGTGATCGGGCTGGTGCGGCTGCATCTGGAGACCGAGAGCGAGGAAGACCGCATGCTCGCCCGGATCCAGAACGATCTGTTCGATCTGGGGGCGGACCTTGCCTGCCCCGCCGGCGACGATCCCGCGCGGGAGGCCAGGGCGCTGCGCATTCTGCCGGCCCAGGTCGACCGCCTGGAAGCCGAGATCGATGCGATGAATGCCGGGCTTCAGCCGCTCAAATCCTTCATCCTGCCGGGAGGCACCCCGGCTGCGGCCCATCTGCATCTGGCGCGGACCGTCGTCCGTCGTGCAGAGCGCGAGCTGGTCGAGCTGATGCGGGTGGAGCCGGTGAACGAGGCGGCGCTGCGCTACCTCAACCGGCTGTCCGATCATTTGTTCGTCCTGGCGCGCCATCTGAACGACAAGGGTGCGCGCGACGTGCTCTGGGTGCCGGGCGCCAACCGCTGACGCGGCCTTAAGCCGCGGCGTTCCTTGAATTTTCGAGAGGTGCCCCGAAATTGACACCGCACGTCGCAGCGCCTAATGTGCGGTGGACTCAATCGGGGAACCGGCAGTCGGGAGCCATGTGACGCAGGCCGTCGCGGTCCGCCCGGGCAGCCGGTCGCCTGTCGTCCGACAGAGAGCCGGCGCCCTGCCGTTCGCTGCCGGGCGTCCTGGTCCGGATCCGCACCCGCTGAGGGGGTCGGGGGATGCGACCGGACGACGTAGAGCCAAGAAACCCAACTGGAGTCGGGAGATCTATGAAGGTACTCGTCCCCGTCAAGCGCGTGGTCGACTATAACGTCAAGGTCCGCGTCAAGGCTGACCAGACCGGCGTCGACCTCGCCAACGTCAAGATGTCGATGAACCCCTTCGACGAGATCGCGGTCGAGGAAGCCGTGCGGCTGAAGGAAGCCGGCAAGGCCACCGAGATCGTGGTCGTGTCCATCGGCCCCAAGGGTGCACAGGAACAGATCCGCACGGCGCTGGCCATGGGCGCGGATCGCGGCCTGCTGATCGAGACCGATGAAGAGGTCCAGCCGCTCGCCGTCGCCAAGCTGCTGAAGGCGGTGGCCGAGGCCGAGCAGCCGCAGCTGGTCGTTCTGGGCAAGCAGGCGATCGACGACGACTCCAACCAGACCGGCCAGATGCTGGCGGCGCTGCTGGGCTGGGCCCAGGGCACCTTCGCATCGAAGGTCACCGTCGGTGACGGCGAGGTCGAGGTGATCCGCGAGATCGACGGCGGTCTCGAGACCGTCTCGCTCAAGCTGCCCGCGATCGTGACCACCGATCTGCGTCTCAACGAGCCCCGCTACGCTTCGCTGCCGAATATCATGAAGGCGAAGAAGAAGCCGCTCGACACCAAGACCCCCGGCGATTTTGGCGTGGACGTGGCGCCGCGTCTGAAGACGCTGAAGGTCACCGAGCCGCCGAAGCGCAAGGGCGGCATCAAGGTGCCGGATATCGCGACGCTGGTGGACAAGCTGAAGAACGAGGCGGGGGTTATCTGACCATGACGGTTCTCGTCATTGCCGATCACAACAACGCGTCGCTCGGCGCCGCGACCCTGAACGCCGTCACCGCCGGTGCGAAGCTGGGCGATGTGCATGTGCTGGTTGCCGGCAAGGATGCCGGTGCGGCCGCCGAGGCAGCCGCCAAGGTGCAGGGCGTCGCCAAGGTGCTGCATGCCGAGGGCGACCAGTATCAGGGTGGCCTGCCCGAGAACCTGGCCCCGCTGATCGTGGGTCTGGCCGGCGACTACAGCCACATCGTCGCCTCGTCGAGCAGCGTTGCGAAGAACGTGCTGCCGCGCGTGGCCGCTCTGCTGGACGTCGCGCAGATTTCGGACGCGATCGAGATCGTGTCGGAAGACACTTTCGTCCGCCCGATCTATGCCGGCAACGCGCTGGCGACCGTGCAGTCCTCCGACAAGGTGAAGGTCCTCACCATCCGCGGCACCGCCTTCAAGGCGGCCGAGGCCGAGGGCGGTTCGGCCGCCGTCGAGACCATCGCCGCCGGTGAGGATGCGGGCCTCAGCCGCTTCGTCGGCCAGAGCCTGAGCAAGTCCGAGCGTCCCGAACTCGCCAGCGCGAAGATCGTGGTGTCGGGTGGCCGCGGCGTCGGCAGCTCCGACAACTTCAAGATCATCGAAGGTCTGGCGGATGCCCTGGGCGCCGCCGTCGGCGCCAGCCGCGCGGCCGTCGATGCCGGCTATGTGCCGAACGACTACCAGGTCGGCCAGACCGGCAAGGTCGTCGCGCCGCAGCTTTATGTCGCGGTCGGCATTTCGGGTGCCATCCAGCACCTGGCCGGCATGAAGGACAGCAAGGTGATCGTGGCGATCAACAAGGACGAAGAGGCGCCGATCTTCCAGGTCGCCGATTACGGCCTTGTGGGCGATCTGTTCAAGATCGTCCCCGAGCTGACCGAGACGCTGCAGAAGTGAAGTAACATATGGCCGGCACAATGCCGGTTATGTGAAAGAAAACCGAGCCCGGTGCGGGGTCTGGCGTAACTTGTGTAAAGCAAGCGACGCCGGGCCCTGTCCCGGGCTGTCAAGTCGAAGAAGGTGCGGTCCTCATGATCAGGAAGATCGGCGTCATCGGGGCAGGCCAGATGGGCCGCGGCATCGCGCATGTCTGTGCGCTCGCCGGCTACGACGTCACGATGGTCGACATTTCCGAGGCGCAGCTCGCCAAGGCGATGGACCGGATCGAGCAGGCGCTCGACCGTCAGGTGTCGCGCAGCGAGATCGAGCCCGCGGACAAGCCCGCCGCTCTGTCCCGGATCAGGACGCAGGTCGGTTATGCCGGCTTCGAGACGATCGACCTGGTGATCGAGGCGGCCACCGAGAGCGAAGAACTGAAGCGGAAGATCTTCGCCGAGATCCGCGACATGCTGAAGGACGAGGTGATCGTCGCGACCAACACCTCGTCGCTGTCGATCACCCGCCTGGCTGCGACCATGCGTCACCCCGAGCGGTTCATGGGCATGCATTTCATGAACCCGGTGCCGCGCATGCAGCTGGTGGAACTGATCCGCGGCATCGCGACCGACAACCCGACCTACGAGGTGGTGCGCGAGCTGGTGTTCAAGCTCGACAAGACCCCGGCGGTGTCGGAAGACTTCCCGGCCTTCATCGTCAACCGCATCCTGCTGCCGATGATCAACGAGGCGATCTACACGCTCTACGAGGGCGTCGGCACGGTCGAGGCGATCGACACTGCAATGAAGCTGGGCGCGAACCATCCGATGGGTCCGCTGGAGCTGGCCGACTTCATCGGCCTCGATACCTGCCTGTCGATCATGCAGGTGCTCTATGACGGCCTGGCCGACAGCAAGTATCGCCCCTGCCCGCTGCTGGTGAAGTATGTCGAGGCCGGCTGGCTGGGTCGCAAGACCGATCGTGGTTTCTACGACTATCGCGGCGACGTTCCCGTGCCGACCCGCTGACGCGGCACAGGATCGTCAGACCTTTCGGGGCCGCCTTCCGGGCGGCCCCTGCCGTTTGAACCTCAGCCGCCCGCCGGTTTGCCGATGGCGGCGTTGATCAGGGCCACACCTTCGGGCGCATCCCAATGGGCGATGCCGACCAGCCGGGCGATCTCGCGGCCTTCGCGATCGATCAGCAGGGTGGTGGGCAGGCCGGCGACCCTGGTGGCGCCCAGGGTGCGCATGGGCTTGTCGATCGCAACCTCGATCCGGTCGAGATTCAGCTTTTCGAGGAAGGGGCCGACCACGGCCGCACCACCCTGATCGGCCGCGACCGCAAGCACGGTGAAGTCGGCGCCGCCGAGCGAGGCCTGGAGCCGGTTCAGGGCCGGCATTTCCTCGATACAGGGTGCGCACCACGTGGCCCAGAAGTTGAGCAGCACGACCTTGCCCCGGTAGTCGGCAAGCGTCACCGGGCTGCCGTCGAGCCTGGTCATTTCAAGCGCCGGCAGTGGAGCGGGCTGGTCCTGGACCTCGAGCTTCGCCAGACTGTCCCGTGCGAAGGAGGCATCGATCCCGCCCGGCTTGTCGGCGGGGCCGAAGCCGCGGTAGATAAGGACACCCGCCACGATGACGACGGCGGCGGCGAGAGCGGCGATGACCGGTTTCTTCATGCGAGGCGGATCTCCGTGTGAGGAAGGGCTGTCGCGACTATCCGCCTGCCGCGCAATCGCCGTCCCCATCCGTCGAAACCCGGGGAGACCATCCAGGTCCCCCGACCTGCCAGGAAGCCGAGGAGCGAGATGACCAGCGACAGCAAGGGCGGCGCCGGCCGCGCGAGCGGCGTGAACATGTGGGGCGGCCACTTCGACAGCGCGCCCTCGGATCTGATGCAGGAGATTAACGCCTCCATCGATTTCGACAAGCGCCTCTACGCCCAGGACATCGCCGGCTCGCGCGCCCATGCCCGGATGCTGGGCGCCAGGGGGATCCTCTCGGCCGAGGATGTGGCTGCGATCGAAAACGGGCTCGACCAGGTCCTGGCCGAGATCGAGGGCGGTGACTTCCCTTTCAGCCGCGAGCTTGAAGACATCCATATGAATGTCGAAGCCCGGCTGACCGAGATCATCGGCGATGCCGGCAAGCGGCTGCACACCGGCCGGTCGCGCAACGATCAGGTCGCGACCGATTTCCGGCTGTGGCTGCGCGACATGCTCGACCGTTTCGACGGCCAGCTCCGCGATCTGCAGGCAGCCCTGATCGAGCGTGCGGAACAGCATGCCGAGACGGTGATGCCTGGCTTCACCCATCTTCAGACCGCCCAGCCGGTGACCTTCGGTCATCATCTGCTGGCCTATGTCGAGATGTTCGGCCGCGATCGCGGCCGGCTTTCCGACGCCCGCCGCCGGCTGAACGAGAGTCCGCTGGGGTCGGCGGCGCTCGCCGGCACCTCTTTTCCGATCGACCGGCACATGACGGCCGCCGAACTCGGCTTCGACCGGCCGATGGCCAATTCGCTCGACGGCGTCTCGGCGCGCGATTTCGCGCTGGAGTTCCTGGGGTCGGCGGCCATCTGCGGCACCCATCTTTCGCGCATTGCCGAAGAGCTGGTGATCTGGTCGTCGGCGCCCTTCCGCTTCGTGCGCATGTCCGACGCCTACACCACCGGCTCGTCGATCATGCCCCAGAAGCGCAACCCCGATGCGGCCGAACTGGTCCGCGCCAAGGTCGGCCGGATCATGGGCGCCCAGGTGGCGCTGATGACGGTGATGAAGGGGCTGCCGCTCGCCTATTCGAAGGACATGCAGGAAGACAAGGAGCCGACCTTCGATGCGGTCGATGCCCTGTCGCTGGCTATCCAGGCCATGACCGGCATGATCCGCGACCTGACCGTCAACCCCGATGCCATGCGTGCCCAGGCCTCGGGCGGCTATTCCACGGCGACCGATCTGGCCGACTGGCTGGTGCGGGTGGTGGGGCTGCCCTTCCGCGAGGCGCACCATCTGACCGGCCGCGTGGTCCGCGCGGCCGAGACCCGCGGGCTCCGGCTCGACGAACTTTCCGCCGAGGATCTGGCGGCGGTGGATGCCCGGATCACGGCCGAGGCGATGGCGGTGCTGACCGTCGATGCCTCGGTGCGCAGCCGCATGTCGTTCGGCGGTACCGCGCCCGACGGCGTGCGTGCCCGTGCGGCCGAAGCCAGGGAGCGCTTTCTGTGAGCCACCTCTCCATCCGCCTCCGACAGCTCGTCCTGGCCCTGATGATGGCGACGGCCCTTGCCGCCTGCGGCAAGAAGGGTGAGCTGGTGCCGCCGATGGCGGTGAAATCCGACGGCACCGTCGACAAGGAGAAGATCCCCAACTATCCGCTGGGGTCCGACCCGAAGAGCCTGGTGACCCCGGGCCGCACCAACGGCCCCGGCCTTGGTGTGCCGCCCTACTGACGCCCGATCCCGAGGACGACATGGATCATTTCGAATACCGCAACGGCATCCTCCATGCCGAGGACGTGCCGCTGACCCGGATCGCGGCCGAGGTGGGCACCCCGGTCTACGTCTATTCCCGCGCGACCCTGACTCGCCATGCCCGCGTCTTTCGCGACGCGCTGGCGGGGCTGGATCCGCTGATCTGCTATGCCGTGAAGGCCAATGGCAATCAGGCGGTTCTGAAGCTGCTGGCGGCGGAGGGCTATGGCGCCGATGTCGTCTCGGCAGGCGAGATGAAGCGCGCTCTGGCTGCCGGCATCCCGGCCGGGAAGATCGTGTTCTCCGGCGTGGCCAAGACCGATGCCGAGATCCGTGCGGCGCTGGAGGCGGGCATCCTGCAGTTCAACGTCGAAAGCGACGCCGAACTGGACGCGATCGAGCAGGTGGCGGCAGCCATGGGGGTGACGGCGCGGGTGTCGCTGCGCATCAACCCCGATGTCGATGCCGGCACCCATGCCAAGATCACCACCGGCAAGGCCGACAACAAGTTCGGCATCGCCTGGGATCGCGCGATCGACGTCTACGCCCATGCCCGACGGCTGCCGCATGTCGAGGCGACCGGCATCGACCTGCATATCGGCTCGCAGCTTTCGAAGCTTGAACCCTTCGAGGCGGCTTTCACCCGCACGGTGGAGCTGATCCGCAGGCTCAAGGCTGAAGGCCATCCGATCCGTCATCTCGATCTGGGTGGCGGCCTCGGCATCCCCTATAGCGACGAGACGCCGCCGGCGCCCCAGGCCTATGCGGAGATGGTGCACCGGGTGACGGGCGACCTGGATCTGAAGCTGATCTTCGAGCCGGGCCGGGTGATCGTCGGCAATGCCGGGCTGATGCTTTCCGAGGTGGTCTATGTCAAAGAGACGGCAAGCAAGCGCTTCCTGATCCTGGATGCGGGCATGAACGACCTGATGCGCCCGGCACTCTATGATGCCTATCACGAGGTGGTGGCGGTCACCGAGCCCGCAGCCGGGGCGGCGCGGGCGCCGGTGGAGATCGTGGGTCCCGTCTGCGAGAGCACCGACGTCTTCGCCCGCGAGCGGCCGATGCCGCCGGTGGCGCGGGGCGATCTGGTCGCCTTCCGTTCGGCCGGTGCCTATGGCGCCACCATGTCCAACACCTACAATGCCCGCGAGCTGGTGCCCGAGGTGCTGGTCGATGGCGACCGCTACGCCGTCATCCGTCCGCGCCAGACGGTCGACGAACTGATCGCGATGGACCGTGTCCCCGACTGGATCTGAAATCCGGCGGACCCGCGCATGAATGAAGAGGGCGGCAGCCGGTCCCCGGCTGCCGCCCTCTTCGTATCCGATTGCCGACCGGGGTCAGCCCTCTTTGGGGGCCAGCACGCCGATAAAGGGCAGTTCGCGGAAATAATGGGCGTAGTCGAGGCCGTAGCCGATCACGAACAGGTCGTCGACGGTGAAGCCCACATGATCGGCCTGGAACTCCACCTTCGCCTTGCCGGGCTTGTGGAGCAGCACACAGGATTTCACCTCGGCTGCGCCGCGCGAGAGCAGATGGTCGCGGGCGAAACGCAGGGTGCGGCCGCTTTCCAGGATGTCGTCGATCAGCAGGATCTGGCGGCCCTCGACCGAGTCGGTCACGTCCTTGCGGATCTCGACCACGCCCGAGCTGGTCGTGCTGCGGCCATAGCTGGACAGCATCATGAAATCGACCTGCGGCTGCATGCCGGCGCCGTGCAGGCTCCGGATCAGATCGGCGCAGAAGACGAAGCTGCCCTTCAGGATGGCGACCAGCAACGGTTCCGGCCCCATGCTCGACGCGATCTCCGAGGAGAGCCCCTGGATCCTCTGGTCGATTTCGCCTCGGCTGATCAGGGTGCGGATGTCGCCTTCCGGACGCATGCGGTCTGGTCTCCAGATGTCGGGGATGGATAAGGCGCCGCGCCTGGCGGCGGCGGCGCCCTTGGGAGTCTATTCTGCGGCCGAGAAGCGCACGTCGAAGCGGACTGCTTCCCGCGGCGGATTTTCGACCCGCTGGTTGAAGCGCAGAACCTCGCCGGGCAGCATGCGGTTCGACGAGACGCTGAAGCTCGACGTTCCGAGTTCCTGACCGTCCGCGCCGTAATACATGATCGTGAGCGGCGGCACGGCCCGGACACCGTCGGAGAGATTATAGATCTCGCCGTCGATTTCGAGGATCGGCCGTCCCTCGACCGTTTCGCCCCGGGCAACCAGGTTGCGGACCTCGAGCCCCAGCACCTCTCCCCCGACACCCAGGCCCAGCGTTCCATAGACGGCGGCGGTGAAGGGCAGGGCGCGCACCACCTGTTCCCGGCCCACGATCAGGCCGCCGATCATCGCGGCGATCACGATGCCGAGGGCGGTGAAGGCCGGCCAGCGCGGGCTGCGGGCGGGGGCCATATCCATGGCAACCGGGCGCCGCTCGTACAGGCTGGCGGGCTCGTCGGGGTTCTCGTCACGGGGCAGCGCCAGGGGGCGCGGCATGTCGGCCGGCGGGTCCTGGTGCCAGACATGGCCGCATTGGGTGCAACGCACCTTCCGGCCGTCAGGGCCCAGGGACTGCGGGTCGAGCGTATAGCGGGTCGAACAGGCCGGGCAGGTCAGGATCATCGCTCGAAACCGAGGGTGTGCGGGGCGGCATGCGCCGTGCCGCCGGGCGGCCTGGCAGGGGAGGTCCTCGCGCCGGATGAACGGGTGCAGCCAAGGTTGCAGCCTCCGTCCGGGCGGGTTATAGGCTCCACCGGGTGCCGGTTGCAAGGCCACCGGCCCCGTGCCATGCTTCCCGCGGCGCGTCATGAGGATACCCTCCTACGGAACCCCCTCGCAACAGGCAGGATCGATGGCCGACGAGACGGCTCTAGTCCGGTTCGACGACGTCGGCATGCGGTATGACGGCGGCGCCGAGGTGCTGCACGGCGTCAGCTTCAGCCTCGCACCCGGCTCTTATCACTTTCTGACCGGCCCGAGCGGTGCCGGAAAGTCCACACTTCTGCGGCTGCTCTACCTGGCCCAGCGGCCGACGGCGGGGCAGATTTCGCTCTTCGGCCGGGATGTCCGCGATCTCGGCCGTGCCGATCGTGCACGCATGCGTCAGCGCATGGGCGTGGTTTTCCAGGATTTCCGCCTGCTGCCGCATCTGAGCGTGTTCGACAACGTCGCCCTGCCGTTGCGCATCCTGAAGGCGCCGGAGGCCGAGATCCGCCGCGATGTGGGGGAGCTGCTGGCCTGGGTGGGGCTGGGTGAGCATGAAGCGGCCTCGCCCGCCACGCTGTCGGGCGGCCAGCAGCAGCGCCTGGCGATCGCCCGGGCGGTTGTGGTCCGGCCACGGCTTCTGCTTGCCGACGAGCCGACCGGCAACCTGGATGCCGAGATGGGCCTGAAGCTGATGCACCTCTTCGAAGAGCTGAACAAGCTGGGCACGACCATCGTGATCGCCACCCATGACACGACCCTGCTCGCCCGCTTCCGTCATCCCCGTCTGGTGCTGACCGAGGGGCGGCTGAAGACCATGCCGCCCGCCCCGCCATCGCGGGGACCCGTGGTTCAGCGCACGGCGCCGGTGGCGCCACGCGCCGAAGAAACGCGGGGGGAGGGACGGTCATGATCGGTCGTCGTGGTGCGGGCCTGCCGCTTGGCCGGGATCTGTCGGCGCGTTTTCTGCCCTGGCTGCTGGCGCCGATGGCGGCCCTGCTGGCGCTGGCTCTGATCGCGATCGGCACGGCCGACCGGGCGATCGATCGTTGGGCCGCGGCGCTCGGCGATCGGGCGACGGTCTGGCTGCCGGCATCGGAAGATCAGGATCACGGGCCCGATGCCCGGCTCGGGCCATTGATCGGGCTGCTGGAGGCCGAGCCGCTGGTCCGCGAGATCCGGCCGGTCCCGCGCGAGGATGCCGAGGCCCTGGTCTCCCCCTGGCTGGGGCCGGAACTGGCCGAGGTGGATCTGCCGCTGCCGACCCTGGTCGATCTGACGCTCGCACCGGCCCGGCCGGGGGAGATCGAGGCCTTGTCCGACCGCATCGCCGACCTGATCGAGGGCGCCCGGCTGGAGCGGCCGGGCGACTGGGTGGCGCGGCTGGCGGCGATCGGCCGCACGGTGCAGGCAGCCGCGGCGGGGCTGGGCGCGCTCTTCGGGCTTGCGGCGGTGCTGGCGGTGATTTTTGCGGTCAAGACCGCACTGGCCATCCATCGCGAGACCATAGACATCCTCCATGTCATGGGTGCGCCCGACGACTATGTCGCCCGGCAGTTCGCCATGCAGGGGCTCCGGGTCGGTTTCTGGGGCGGCCTGACCGGCAGCCTGGTGGCGGCGGCGCTGGTCTTTGCCGCGGGCGCGGTTCTGCCCGAGACCTCGGCGCCGCTGCTGCCGCGGCTCGACCCCGGGCCGGTCGGCTGGGGCGGCCTCATCCTGGTGACGCCGGCCCTGGCGGTGGTGGCGGCGCTGGTCGCCCGCATCACCGTCATCCGGCGCCTGAGGGCGATGCCGTGAGCCGCCGTGGCCGTGGGCGGCGGCTGGGCGGCGCATCGGCAGGGGGACCGCGACGGCGTCCCTGGCGGTTGCGCCTGCTGGTCTGGCGCCTGCTGCTGGTGGCGGTGGGGGCCTGGGCCGCCGGTTTCGTGATCTATGCCGAAACCCTGCCGTCCGAAACCCCGCCCGACTGGCGGCGCACCGATGCGATCGTGGTGTTGACCGGCGGCGCCGATCGGCTGGGGGGGGGGCTGGATCTGCTGGATGCGGGGGCGGCCCCGCGGCTGTTCATTTCGGGCGTCGACCGCCGGGTCGACCTGCCCGGCCTGCTGAAGGCGTCGGGACGTGACGCCGCAGACTATGCGGGGCGTGTGGTGCTGGGCTTTTCCGCCGGCGACACGGTGGGCAATGCCCGCGAGACCTATGGCTGGGCAGAGGCGCAGGGCGTGCGGTCGATCCGCCTGGTTACGGCGTCCTATCATCTGCCGCGGGCCCTGATCGAGTTTCGTCGCGCCTTGCCGGGGGTGGAGATCCTGCCCCATCCGGTCATCCCGGAACATGTCAAGCAGGACGGCTGGTGGCGCTGGCCGGGCACGGCCGCGCTGTTCCTGGCCGAGTATCAGAAATTCCTGGTCGCCTGGGCGCGGGACTGGCTGCTCCGCAAGCTGCTGCCCTGGCCGGCCGGCACGGTCGACGAGGTCGGGGCATGACTGCTGTGCGGGCATTGGTCTTCAGCCTGTTCTTCTATCTCTGGGGTACGGTGATCATGCTGGCCGCCCTGCCCGTCGCCTGGAGCCGGGGGGCGCTCTGGTGGCTGCGCCGGGTATGGATCCGGGGGTTCCTGGCGGTGCTGAGGCTGGTGGTGGGCCTCAGGGTCGAGATCCGCGGCCGCGCGCATCTGCCGCCTGAACCCTTCATCGTCGCCGCCAAGCATCAGTCGATGCTGGAGACCTTCGTGCTGGGTGCGCTCTTCGACCGGCCGGCCTTCGTGCTCAAGCGGGAGCTGACCTCTATACCGGTCTTCGGCTGGTATCTGAAGCGGGTCGGCATGGTGCCGATCGACCGGGCGCGCGGACCGTCTGCGCTCAGGCGGATGCACACCGCCGCCCGGGCCTGCGCGGCGGAGCGCCGGCCCCTGATCATCTTTCCCGAAGGCACCCGCCGTGCGCCCGGTGCGCCGCCCGATTACAAGCGCGGGCTTGCCCTGGTGGCGCGGGCCACCCCCGATCTGCCGGTGGTGCCGGTGGCGCTCAACACCGGCCTGTTCTGGGGCAAGGGCCTGCTGGACAAGCGGCCGGGGGTGACGGTGATCGAGATCCTGCCGCCGCTGGCGCCCGGGCTTCAGGGGGATGCGCTGCTCGATGCCGTTGCGGCGGTCATCGAGCCGGCCTCGGCCCGGCTGGCGGACGGATCATCCAGGGGCCGCTGAGGTGATGCGACCATCCACCGCAGTCTGTGGATAACTCTGTGCATGATCTGGGGATCCGTGCGGACATCCGGGCTGAACAGAGTCTGACGGTCTTTGTAACTCTTTGATCAGAAACGGAGTCGGCGCCAGCATCCACATGTCGTCCGAAATGTGGATGAAATCCCCGGAGGCGTGTTCAGTCGATCAGGAAATGTGCGATGGCCGAGGCGATCGGGCGCGCCCGGTCTTCCTGCCATGCCGTGGTGTGAACATTGACCACCCGACGGCCCATCTTGGTGATCCGGCTGGTAGCATAGGTATCCACCGCACGGCCCGAGCGCAGATAGTCGATGGTGATGGTGATCGTCTTGGGCACGCGGACCTGAGACATCTCCCAGGTGACGTGGGAGAGGGCTGCGGTTTCCAGCAGCGAGCCGATGATCCCGCCATGCAGCGCCCGAAGCACCGGGTTGCCGATATGCTCCGGGCGATAGCCCATCCGGAAGACCAGTTCGTCCTCGACCAGATTGGCGGTGAGGTTCAGGAACCGGGCATAGGGCACCGCCTGGTTCAGAGGCGTGAAATCGCCGGTGGCGCGCGACCGCTCGATGGCATCCTGAAGGCTGGTCATTCGGCATCCTCGCGATGGGTCACCTTGGTGCCGATCATGAAGCTGCCGGCGGCGGTGGCGATGGGGCCGTCCTCGCCCTCGTGCCAGGCTTCGGCGGTGACGAAGGCAACATTGGGGGTGACGCGGGTTACCCGGGCGCGGGCGTGCAGCCATTTGTTCGGCGTGGACGGGCGCATATAGTCGATGCGCAGGTCGAGCGTCGCGATCGGCTGCAGTCGGGGCAGGGCGGTGAAAACCGCAATGCCGCAGGCGCTGTCGATCAGCGTGGTGACCACGCCGCCGTGCAGCACGCCGGTCTCGGGGTTGCCGATCATAAAGCTGCGATAGGGCAGGCGCACCACCGCCAGACCCTTGTCGATCTCCAGCACCTCGAGACCGAAATGGCTGATCAGCGGGTGGTCTTCGCCGAAGATCGCCCTGAGGGCGGGATTGTTGCCCGTATCGAGTGCCCCTTTTCCGGCGGGCGTTCCGTCCGTTTCGGTCATCGTCTGGCGGCCGTCCTGTGCGTTTCCATCGCCTTGGTTCTTCTGATCCTACACGTGCTTACCCGAGGTGGGCCCGGAAGGCAAATTTGTTGCGCGGGTGTACTCTGCCGTCGGGACCTCGACGCCGCGTGCCACCGCATCCAGAACGTCGCGGAGCGGGCCGCCATGCAGGCCCATCTCGGCCATGCGCTCCAGCGTCTGCGACAGATAGTCCCGGGCCGTCCCCATCATGCCGGTGCCCGCGCGGACCAGCTCCGTCATGTGTTCCAGCCCCAGCCGGCCGGTATAGCGGGCGCCGTTGCGATCGGCGACATAGGTGACGGCCGGCACCCGGCGGCCGTCGTCGAGCCGGACCGGCAGAATCCGGCGCAGATAGACCCGATCATCCTGGCCCATCTCGCGGTCGTCCAGATAGGCGAGCACGGTTCGGGTTTCGTCGGCCCGGATACGGAAGGCGATGCCCCGGCAGGCGCCGCCGCGATCCAGCCCCATCACCAGACCGGGCCGCTCGGGCGTGCCGCGATAGCGGGTGGAATAGATGCACAATGCCCGGTGATAGCCGTAGAGCAGCGCTGCCCGGGCCTCTGCCGGCTCGAAGCCCGGCCGCCACATCAGAGAGCCGTAGCCGAACACCCAGACGTCGCCACCGTCCATCGACATCATCCGCCTTCCCATGTCATGCCCGTCCGGCAGTCTCAGCCGTGCAGTCTACGCCGCGACCTGCGGGTGCGAAAAGCTTTGTGACCGTCTGGCTGCCCATGACCGGGCCGCAGCCCCGTGACCATTGAGGGGCGGTTCTCCCATATCTCGACCCCTGTTCCCCGCCGCGTTATACAGGCCCCAGCCGTGCCGCTCGTGGTGCTGCCGTCCAACGGAGAAAGCCCTGGCCTCATGCGACTGAAGCGTGTGTTCGTTCTCCTCGCCATCCCGGTGGTCGCCCTTGGGGCCTGGACGGTGGTCTGGTTCCGCATCGCCGACGAGGTGAAGGCGTCCGTCGACGCCTTTGCGGCCGACCAGGCGAAATCCGGGCGCAGTTTTGCGCATGGAGACGTGGCCGTGAACGGCTGGCCGTTCCGGGTGGAGGCGACCGTGCCGCAGCCGGTGCTGACGGCGGAGAACGGCCGCAATACCGTCCGGGCTGACCGGGTGGTGGTCTATGTGCAGCCCTTGCAGATGCGCCATCTGGTGGCGGTGATTGAGGGCCCGATCGCCTTTGCCGATGCCACGGCGCGGATCGAGCTTGAGCCCGAACACGCCGCGTCGAGCCTGGTCTTCGACGAGGCCGGCCGGCTGGAGCGCGGGGCGCTCGACATGACGAAGATCAAGGGGCGCATGATCGAAGGCGATGCCCCGCCTGCCGCCTTCACCATGGAGCGGCTTCAGGTCCATGAGCGTCGTGAGGCCGAGGGTGGCGCCCGGGCGGCACTGGAGATGGAAGGGCTCGACCCCGAGGCGGAAGACTATCCGACGCTGTCGCGGCTGTTCATCGACGTCACCCGGCCGCAGCCGATCGACGAGCCGGTCGATCGTGCGGCGCTGGAACGCTGGCGCGATGCCGGGGGCACGGTCGACCTCACCCGCTTCGAGGCGATCGCCGGCGAGGTGACGGTGACCGGCGATGGCACGTTTGCGGTCGACAAACTGCTGCGGCCCGAGGGGGCGGCCTCCTTCCGCATCGCCGGTGCCGAGGAACTGCTGGCCCGGCTGGAACGGTCCGGTCGCATGACGCCGCAGGTCCGCACCATGCTGGAACAGATGCTGGGCCTGTTCGAACAGGTCGAGGAGGGAGGCCGCAAGGCGGTGCGGGTGCCGGTGACGATCCAGGCCGGCGTGTTGACCGTGGCCGGCCTGCCGATCGTGCCCGTCGCACCGCTGTTGCCGCCCGAGCAGCCGTCCTGACGACGACCCGGAGGGTTGTTCTCAGGGCCGGGCGTGCGTCAGGCCTGGCGCGCCTCGATGATCGCCCGCCGGGCGTCGCGGGTGCGGGTGAACAGGGCTTCGAGCTTGTCCGCCTCCCCCCAGCGGATCGCCCGCTGCAGGGCCTGAAGATCCTCGGTGAAGCGGCCGAGCATTTCCAGCACCGCATCGCGGTTGTTCAGGAAGACGTCACGCCACATCACCGGGTCGGACCCCGCCAGGCGCGAGAAATCGCGGAAACCACCGGCGGCATATTTGAACACCTCCCAGTGGTGGTGCTCTTCCAGGTCCATGACCGTGCCGACGATGGTGTACGAGATCAGATGCGGCAGATGCGAGGTGATCGCCAGAACCGTGTCGTGGTGCTCGGGCGTCATCACGTCGACATTGCTGCCCATCGCCCGCCAGAACCGGGTGCAGAGATCGACCGCACCGGCATCGGCCCCTTCGATCGAGGGCGGGGTCAGGATGCACCAGCGGCCGTCGAACAGCGTGGCGAAGCCGTGCTCCGGGCCTGACTTTTCGGTGCCGGCAACCGGATGGGCGGGGACGAAATGGATGCCGGCCGGGACATGCGGGGCGACGTCGGCGACGACCGAGGTCTTGGTCGACCCCACATCCGAGAGGATGGCGCCGGGCCGCATGGCCGGGGCCGCGGCTGCGGCGATGCCGCCCATGGCACCCACCGGTGCGCAGATCAGCACCATGTCGGCATCGGCCACGGCATCCGCGATGCTGGTCGCGGCACGATCGATGGCCGAAAGCTCCAATGCCGTCGCCAGCCGTCCGGCATCCGGATCATAGGCCACCACCTCGCCCGCGGCGCCATACTGGCGGGCCGCCCGGGAGACGGAGCTGCCGATGAGGCCGATGCCGAGGATGGCAAGGCGGCCGATGACCGGGGGGTTCTTGACCATGAGACGGGTTCCGGAAGGCGGAGGGCAGGTGTCGGCAGCGGGACGAGGCGGCCGGCGCCCCGTCCGCTGCGGCGATGATCAGTCGGTGTTGCGGCCCAGGATGTTCTTCAGCGAGGCCAGCATGATGTCGAGGCTGTCGGCGGCACCGATGGTGATGCGCAGCGCATTGGGCAGGCCGTAGCTCGCCATGGCGCGCAGGATGATGCCGTCGGCCATCAGCGCTTCGTAGACGCGGGCGGCGGTGTTCGGCCCGTCGGCGGGGAAGTCGACCAGCAGGAAATTGCCGTGGCTGGGATGGACGGTCAGGCCAAGGGCCGTCAGCTCGCCCGCAAGCCAGGTCCGCTTGGCGACCGTGTAGTCGCGCACCCGGGCCACATGTTCCTGGTCACGCACGGCGGCGGCGGCGGCGATCTGCGCCGGCAGCGGCACGTTGAACGGGTTGCGGATCCGGTTCAGCACGTCGGCGACGACGGGCGAGCAATAGGCCCAGCCGACACGCAGGGCGGCGAGGCCGTAGATCTTCGAGAAGGTTCGGGCCATCACGACATTGTCGGCGGCGTCGACCAGTTCGGTACCGGGCGAGTAGTCGGGGTCGGTGACGTATTCGGCATAGGCCGCGTCCAGCACCAGCAGGGTCGAGGCCGGCAGGCCGGCATGCAGGCGGCGGACCTCCGGGAACGGCAGCAGGCTGCCCGTCGGGTTGTTCGGGTTGGCGAGGAACACGATCCGGGTGTTCGGCGTGACCTTGGCCAGAAGCTGGTCGACATCGGCGACCAGCGCCTGTTCGGGGGCAGCCACCGGCTGCGCGCCCACGCCCCTGGCGTTCAGCGGGTACATCAGGAAGCCGTACTGGCTGTAGAGGACGTGGTCCTCGGGCCCCGCATAGGCGCGGGTCAGCAGGGTCAGCACTTCATCCGAGCCGCAGCCGGTGACGATGCGGGCGGGATCGAGCCCGTGCACCTCGGCAATCGCCTCGCGCAGGTCGTCGGCACCGCCTTCGGGATAGCGGTGCAGCATCGATGCACAGGAGAGATAGGCCTCCACCGCCTTGGGGCTGGGGCCCAGATCGTTCTCGTTCGAGGCGAGCTTGATCGACCGGACGGCGCCGTCGGCCGAATTCTTGCCACCGACATAGGGCTTGATGTCCATGATGCCCGGACGGGGCGTAAGGGCGGTCATGCGGGGTCTCCACTCATCGTCAACCGCGGCCCGTGCAAGGCCGTGCGCAGGAATGTCGCGGCTGCCGGGCGGATCACTGTCTCTGGTCTTCGGGCCCGGGGGCGCGGGCATTCTGCCGATGCGGGGGCGGCCGCCGGCTTATTCGGCCGGCGGCGCGGGGTATCGCAGTTCCTCGGCCGAAAGCGGCGTGGCATATCCGCCGATCGGGATCACCCGCACGGCCACGTCGTTGAAGCAGCCGGCCAGGCGGCCCAGCCGCTCGTCGCCGGCCCCGACGAATTCGGCCACTTCCAGAAGATGGGTGCGCAGATTGGCCGGGCCACCGGTCACGTGGCTGTCCACCCAGCGGGCCTTGAGCCCCGCGCGGTCGAAGCCTTCGAACAGCCGGTCGCGGCTGATTTCGGAGCCTTCGAGTTCGACCGCGATCAGGGTGCGGTCGTCGCCGGTTGCCTCGGGCTCGAGGGTGGCGATCACCAGGCCGTCCAGATCCTGAGCCCGGCTGTTGGGCATGCGGACGAAGGGCAGGCGGGCAATGACCTTGGGCGTGCCCGGCCGTTCGCTGAACAGACCGCGCCACCAATGGGCATCGCCATCGGCACCGCCGGTCCCCGGAATGGGAAGGACGCCCACCGTGGCATTGCCCGAGCTGACCTCTGCCAGCACGTCGGAAGCGCTGCGCCAGGCGTGCATCGGAGCGAAGGAGCCGAAATGGTCGCGGGAAAGATCCCAGTACTCGCCGTCGCCGCGCGTATCCAGCACCGCGACCGAGAACGGACCTTCCAGACACAGCGACCCGATGATCATCTCGCGCCACAGCCGGAGCAGGACCGGTCGCGGGAAACGTCCGCGATGCTGGGCGTTCAGACGGCGCAGCATGCGTGCCTCGCGGCCGGGGCGGATGAAGCTGACCTGCCCCCAGGCCTCGCGCTTGATCTCACCCACACGCTCCACCAGCTCCGTCCGGCGAACGATCAGGTCATGGAGATCGTCGTCGATGGTGTCGATCTGCCGGCGCAGCGCATCAAGGCGTTCTTCGGGCGTCGGTTCCGTGCTGGACATGGGCGGCGCGATCTCCGGGAACACGCGAGGCGCGTGGGTGCGGCCGGCGCGGTCGATCGTGGACGAGGGGGGACGGGCGGACGGGCATCGGACGGGAACGGTCGGCGCGGCAGGTGCGGCTGCGTGCAGACGCCGCGCGCCACCGATCGTCGGGCGTCCGCTGCCCGGCGTCCATTGATAGTCGCGGGCACGGTCAAAATCAAAGAAAACGTTGACACTGGCCGGGGGGCGACCGCTAGCTGTCTTCCCAACTGGTCGTCATAATGCGATCGGGATACAACCTGAGATGAAGGGAGGCGTCCATGGCCCCCGATGCCGGGCGGGCCCCAGACGGGCCGGAGGATCCGACGCCGGAGGGTCCCGGACAGAATGACCGGTGGGCGCCCGACGGCGTCACCCGCATCGCATGTCTGGCCGTGGACAAGCCGATGCCGCTCGATTGCGGCCGCAGCCTGGGGCCGATCGAGATCGCCTACACCACCTTCGGCCGGCTGAACGCGGCGCGGTCGAACGCCATCCTGATCTGTCATGCCCTGACCGGCGATCAGCATGTGCTCGGCACCCATCCGGTGACCGGCAAGCCCGGCTGGTGGGAAAACCTGGTCGGCCCCGGCCGGGCGATCGATACCGACCGCTACTTCCTGATCTGCTCCAACATCCTGGGCGGCTGCATGGGGTCCACCGGCCCTGCCGGCATCGATCCCGCGACCGGCCGGATCTGGGGGACCGATTTCCCGGTCGTGACCATTGCCGACATGGTGCGTGCCCAGGCCCTGTTGATCGACCATCTGGGCATCGAGCGGCTGTTCGCGGTGGTCGGTGGTTCTATGGGCGGCATGCAGGTGCTGCAATGGGCGGCATCCCTGCCCGACCGGCTGTTCGCGGCGGTGCCGATCGCCACGGCGGCCCGTCATTCTGCACAGAACATCGCCTTCCACGAAGTGGGGCGCCAGGCGATCATGGCCGATCCCGACTGGCATCACGGGCGCTATGCCGAGCATGGCAGCCGGCCGGTCAAGGGGCTGGCGGTGGCACGGATGACCGCGCACATCACCTATCTGTCCGAAATGGCGCTGCACAACAAATTCGGCCGGCGGCTGCAGGACCGGGGTGCGCGTTCCTATGGTTTCGATGCGGATTTTCAGGTCGAAAGCTATCTGCGCCATCAGGGCAGCACCTTCGTCGACCGGTTCGACGCGAACAGCTATCTCTACATCACCCGCGCGATGGACTATTTCGATCTGGCGGCCGATCACGGCGGGGTGCTGGCCCATGCCTTTCGCGGCAGCCGGGTCCGGTTCTGTGTGATCTCGTTCTCGTCGGACTGGCTGTTTCCGACGGCGGAGAGCCGTGCCGTGGCGCGCGCCATCGCGGCGGTTGCCGGCAATGTCAGCTTCACCGAGATCGAGACCGATCGCGGCCATGACGCCTTCCTGCTCGACGAGCCGGTCTTCGCCCGCATCGTCGAAGGCTTCCTGGACGGCGTGGCGGGGCATGCGGGGATCGACCGGACATGACCAGATCCTTCTCTCCGCCGGCCGACGACCGGATCCGGCCGATGGGCCCGGGGGTCATCCGCGACGCGCATGGCTATCCGGCGCTGCGGCCCGATCTGGACCTGATCGCCGGCATGGTGGAGCCTCAGGCCCGGGTTCTCGATATCGGCTGCGGTGACGGGGTGCTGCTGCACTATCTGGACCGGGTGAAGGGCTGCGACGGCCGCGGCATCGAGATCAGCCAGCAGGGCGTGCAGGAATCGGTCGCTCGTGGCCTGTCGGTGATCCAGGGCGATGCGGACCACGATCTCGACTTCTTCCCCGATGATGCCTTTGACGTGGTCGTGCTGAGCCAGACCCTGCAGGCGACCCGGCGGCCGGACATGGTGATCCGAAATCTGGTGCGCATCGGCCGACGGGCGATCGTGTCCTTCCCCAATTTCGGCCACTGGCGCTGCCGGATGCATCTTCTGGTCCGCGGACGGATGCCGCGGACGCGCGGACTGCCCTATGCCTGGTACGACACGCCCAACATCCACCTCTGCACGATCACCGATTTCGCCCGGTCCTGTGCACATGCCGGCGTGCGGATCGAAATCTCGCTCGCGCTCGACAGTCGCGGCCGGGTGGTGCGCCGCAATGCGCCGGACGGCTATGCCAATCTGATCGGCGAGATCGGGATGTTCGTGCTGAGCCGCGACCGGGGGTGATGCCGGCGGTCAGGCGGCGGGCAGGGTGACGCGAACCGTGGTTCCGATGCCTTCGGTGCTGTCGATGTCGAGCCGGCCACCCTGCAATTCCATCAGGCTGCGCGAGATGTAGAGGCCAAGCCCCGTGCCCTGATGCTTGTGATCGCTTTCCACCCGCACGAAAGGCTGGCCCAGACCGGCCAGCCGGCTGGCCGGGATGCCGATGCCCTCGTCCCTGACCTCCAGCCCGGCATGATCCTGATCCGGCCTGAAGATCCGCAGGATGACCCGGCCGTGGGGCCGGTTGAACTTGAGGGCATTGCTGACGAGGTTGAGAGCGACCTGGGTCAGCGCCCGCCGGTCGCCACGGGCGGTGACCGGCGTATCCGGCGCCTGGATCTCCACCGCTTTCGCGTCCGCCCCGGCCATGGCAAGGGCGTCGGCAGCGACCCCGGCCAGGTCCACCGGTTCCGCAGCCAGCGTCATGCGCCCGGCCTCGATCTTGGACAGATCGAGCAGATCGTCGATCAGGGTCAGCAGGTGCCGGCCGCTGGTGGCGATGATCCGGGTATAATCCTGATAACGCGGAGAGCCGAGGGGGCCGTACATCTCGGCCGACATGATCTCGGCGAAACCGATGATCGCGTTCAACGGCGTGCGCAGCTCGTGGCTCATGCCGGCAAGGAAGGTGGTTTTGGTCGCGCTGGCGGCCTCGGCGCGGGCCTTGGCTTCGAAAACCGCATCGTCTGCCCGTCGCCGCCCGATCGCCACGGCGGCGAGTGCAGCCATATGTGCGGCCGTCCGCAGATGCTGGCGGGTAGGGCCGCGGCGATCGGAGAAGTAGATCGCGAATGTGCCGATCGTCCGTCTTTCCGGATCACGGATTGGCGTGGACCAGCAGGCTCTGAGCCCGGCGGTCTCCGCGATATCGCGATAGTCGGCCCAAAGCGGACTCTCGCGGATATCCTCGACCACGACCTGCCTGCCGGTATAGGCGGCCGTGCCGCATGAGCCGACGGAAGGTCCGATCTCTAAACCGTCGATGGCGGTGTTGTAGGCCTGCGGGAGGTGGGGAGCCGCACCATGACGCAGCTTCCCGTCATCATCGAGGAGCAGGACTGAACAGGCCGATCCGTCGATCAGGCGTTCCATCGCCGTGCAGATGATGGTCAGCACCCGTTCAAGCGGCCATCCCCGGGCGAGTGCGCGCAAGGCTGCCCGATCGGCTGCGGCGAGCGTGCGCCGCCAGGCGGTATCGGGTTTGACCGGAAAATCTGGAGAGTTGCGGCTCATGGGGGCGGCCGATCTGTGGTCGGACGCTTGCAGGATCACCCAGCCTGCCCGTTGTGCGCAACAGCAAAGGCCCGGCTTCCACGCATGCGCTCGTCCAACATGTGGATCCAGGGGAGACATGGCCCCGCCCGCAGGATAAAACAGAAGAGCGCGACGATATGCCCCTTGGGAAAATATGCCTCTCGGGGGTGTGCTCCTTGGGGAAGGGGCCCTGGCAGACCGGGAATTGTCGTCGCCGCACCGGAACGAGCCGCGGCCAACGGCGGCCGGGGGACGGAGCTCCGGCGCCCTGCGCCTGAACCGGCCCCGCCGGACGATGAGAAGAACGAGGGACCTTAGAGGGAGGAACGTCCTGATGAAACCGACGATGCTCGGAACGGCTGCGGCCGCCCTGCTCGGAATGGTGATGTTCGGCGGTGCTGCGGTCGCGGCCGACCCTGTGACGCTGAAACTGGGGTACAGCCTGCCGGCGACGTCGCATTACGGCGTCGGCGCCCAGGCTTTCGCGGATGCGCTGGCGGAAAAGACCGATGGCCGGTTCAAGGTGGAGATGTTCCCCTCGAACGCGCTGGGCGGCGAGCGCGAGATGATCGAGGGTGCCCAGTTCGGCACCATCGACCTGGTGGTGACCTCGACCGGCCCCGTGGGCAATTTCGTGCCCGAGACCCTGGTCTTCGACATCCCCTTCCTGTTCCGTGATTACGCCCATGCCCGCGGCGTGCTCGACGGCGAGATCGGCCAGAGCGTGCTGGACAAGTTCCCCGAGCGGGGCCTGATCGCGCTGGCCTGGGCGGAGAACGGCTTCCGCCATCTGACCAACAGCAAGCAGGCGGTGACCGAGCCCGAGGACGTCAAGGGCCTGAAGATCCGCACCATGCAGAACGACGTGCATATGCGGGCCTTCACCACGCTCGGCGCCCTGCCGACGCCGATGGCCTTCCCCGAGGTGTTCACCGCCCTGCAGCAGCACACCATCGACGGCCAGGAAAACCCGATCCCGGTGATCGTGTCGGGTAATTTCGCCCAGGTGCAGAAGTATCTGTCGCTCACCGGCCATGTCTATTCGCCGGCGCTGTTCATCATGGCGCCGTCGCGCTGGGAGGAACTGTCGGACGAGGACAAGGCGGCCTTCAAGGCAGCGGCCAAGATCGGCGCCAACGCCATGCGCAAGCAGGTGGAGACCTTCGAGGCCGACGGCATCGCCAAGCTCGAGGCCGCCGGCATGACGGTGGTCGAGCACCCCGACAAGGCGCGCTTCCTGGAAGAGCTGAAGCCGGCCTATGCCGAATACGAGAAGCGGTTCGATCCGGAGCTGATCAAGCGCATCCGCGACTGGAAGCAGTGATCCCTTCCCGCCGGACCTGACCCGTGACGGCCCGGTTTGCCGCCCCTCGTATCCCGGGGCGGCTGCCGGGTCGTTCACGCCTCCGATCGGTGGGGCCACATGATCATTCGTCTGATTCTCGCCGTGGACCGGGTGCTGACCGGTCTCGCGGTTCTCACCGCCATGATTGCACTCGCCCTGGCGGTTCTCCTGGGGTTCTGGCAGGTGGTGGCGCGGTTCGTGCTGGCCCAGCCCAGCCCGTGGACCGAGGTTGCCATCCAGCTGCTGATCGCCTGGATGGTGTTTCTGGGCGCCGCCGGTGCCTTCCGGACCGGTGCCGCAGTTTCGGTGGATCTGGCGCGCCGTGCCCTCAAGGGGCGTGCCCGGCTCGTGCTGGATGTGGTCATCGCGGCGGCATCGGCCGGCTTCCTGATACTCGTCGTCTGGCAGGGCTGGATTGTGGTCCGCCGGGTGCGGTTCCAGAATCTGGCGGGTCTCGACATTCCGGTCAGCTATGCCTATGCGGCCCTGCCGGTCGGGGCGGCCTTCTGCATGATTGCGGTGCTGGCGCGGCTGCTCGATCCCGAAAGCCGGCGCGAGGAAACCGATCCCTCGCTCGAAACGCAGGTCTGACGCCATGACCGCGGGTATGCTCATCGCCATGCTGGTGCTGCTCGGGCTCTCCGTCCCGGTCGGCATCTCCGTCGGTCTGGCCGCCGCCGTCGGCGTCTATGCCTTCACCAAACTGCCGCTGCTGATCGTGGTGCAGCAGCTGTTCATCGCCGTCGACAAGTTCCCGCTGGTCGCGGTGCCCTTCTTCATCCTGGCCGGCAACGTCATGGAGCGGGCCGGGATTTCCCAGCGTCTTGTGGACTTTGCCAAGGCGCTGGTCGGCGGTCTGCGCGGCGGCCTCGCCGTCACCTGCGTCCTGACCTGCATGATCTTTGCCGCGATCTCGGGCTCGTCGGTCGCCACCACCTTCGCCATCGGCGCGATCCTGATCCCGGCGCTTGCCCGTCATGGCTATCCCAGGCCGCACGCCGCCTCGCTGCAGGCGGTTTCGGCCGAGCTGGGGGTGATCGTACCGCCCTCAATCCCGCTGATCCTCTATGGCGTGTCGGCGGAGGTGTCGATCGGCGAGCTGTTCATCGCCGGGTTCGGCCCAGGGCTTCTGATTGCCTCGGCGCTTGCGGCGACCGTGCTGATCTGGTGCCGGATCAAGGGCTGGGGCGCGCGCGACGGCGAAGACCGGCTGCCGCTCTTCACCGCCTTCCGGCGCGCCTTTGCCTCGCTGATGCTGCCGGTGGTGGTTTTGGGCGGCATCTATGGCGGTGTCTTCACGCCGACGGAAGCCTCGGTCATCGCCGTGGTGGCGGCGCTGGTGATCGGTTTCGTCTTTCACCGCGAACTGAAGCTTCGTGACCTGCCGGTGATTTTCCGCAAGTCGGTGATCTCGTCATCGGTGATCATGTTCATCATCGCGGCGGCGGGGCTGTTCTCGTATCTGATCACCCAGGCAGGCGTGCCGGCGGCTCTGGGCCGGTATCTGGCCGACACCTTCTCGGGCCCCTGGGCCTTCCTGATCGCGGTCAATGTGGTGCTGTTCGTGGTCGGCATGTTCATCGAGACCTCGGCCTCGATCATCGTGCTCGCACCGATCCTGGCGCCGGTCGCGATCGCCTTCGGCATCGATCCGGTGCATTTCGGCATCATCATGGTGGTCAATCTGGCGATGGGCATGTTCACCCCGCCCTTTGGCGTGAACCTGTTCGCAGCCAGCGCCGTGGCCCGGGTGCCGTTGAACCGGATGGTGCCCTATCTGCTGCCCTTCATCGGGGTGGTGATGCTGTGTCAGGCGGTCATCACCTACTGGTCGCCGCTGGCGCTCACCCTTCGCGATCTCGTCTATCGCTGAGCGTGGCCGTGCGCGCCGGGGCCCAGGCCCCGCGCGCATGGCTGCGGACCGCCAGCCGGGCCGGCGCCCGACGTCCCCCGGGCGGGGTGGCGGCATAGACCTGTTTCTGTGCCTCGATAACCACCACACCGCCCACCGCCGGCAGCCAGCGCCGGCCGAAATGCTCGATCGGTCCCGCCAGCCGCAGGAACAGTCCGCGCTCGGCAGGCGGGGCGAACAGGGCGGTCTCGGGGGCGCCGGTCACGAACATGGCATTGCGCAGCAGCCGGGTCAGCTGTCCGGTGCTGAAGGGGTGGCCGTGGCCGAAGGGGGTGCGGTCGACCCGTGCCCAGATGCCGCGCCGGTTCGGCACCACCACCACCAGCCGGCCCGAGGGGCGCAGCACCCGCCAGCATTCCCGCAGCAGGGTCTGGGCGGCGGGCGCGAATTCCAGCGCATGGACCATCAGCAGCCGGTCGATGCTCTGATCGGGATAGGGCAGCTCTGCCTCTTCGACCAGGGTCACCAGATTGGGCCCCTCATGGGGCCAGACATGGCCGCCCTGAGGGGCGGGCATGGCGGCGATCACCCGGCCGGCCTCGCCCAGAAAGGGGCGCAGGAAGGGCGTGGCGTAGCCGAGGCCCAGCAGGGTTTCGGCCGGTCCGATTCGTGGCCAGATCCGGCGGACCTCGCGACGGAGCAGGCGCTGGGCGATCCGGCCGCCACGCGACTGGTAGAAGTTCCTGAGGTCGATGATGTCGTGCCACATGGTGGCGCGATCCTCCGGCGGCGGGTTCGGACGGCGTGCCCTGACGGCATGTCCGGCAGCAGCCCCCAAGATGGGGCCGCGAAGAGCCCCCGGCAAGGCGCCGCACCGTCGCACGGCGGCTGGCCGGACGTGTTATGATGATGAAAAATGGCCGGCATAAGGCCGGGCCGCCCCTTCCGGAGCCTCGAGGACGAGCCAGATGATCCGCATCGATGTCGAACGCATTCCCTGCCTCTCGGACAACTATGTCTGGATGATCAAGGTCGACGACGACGACCAGCCCACCGCGACCGCGATCGTCGATCCGGCCGAGGTCGGGCCGGTGGTGGTGGCGCTGGAGCGTGCCGGGCGGCAGCCGACCCATATCCTGAACACCCATCATCATGGCGATCATGTCGGTGGCAATCTGGAGCTGAAGGCGCGCTATGGGCTGACCATCGTCGGGCCTGCGGCAGATCGGGTACGCATCCCCGGCATCGATATCGCGCTGGCCCAGGACGAGGCCTATGATCTGGGGGGTGCGGTGGCACGGGTTCTGGACGTGCCCGGGCACACATCGGGCCATATCGCCTGGTATTTCGAACGGCACGGCGCGCTGTTCTGTGGCGACACCCTGTTTGCGCTGGGCTGCGGGCGGGTGTTCGAGGGCACGATGCCCCAGATGTGGCAGTCGCTGCTGAAGCTGCGCGATCTGCCCGACGACACCACCGTCTATTGCGCCCATGAATACACGCTGTCCAATGCCCGGTTCGCGCGCGGCATCGACCCGTCCAATCCCGCTCTGGCGGTTCGGGCAGAGGCGGTGGCACGGGCGCGGGAAGAGGGGCGGGCCACCGTGCCGTCGCGTCTTGGTGACGAAAAGGAGACCAACCCCTTTCTGCGGGCCGACGATCCGGTTCTTGCGGCGGCGATGGGGCTTGCCGGCCGACCGGCCGAGGATGTCTTCGCGGCGATCCGCAGTGCCAAGGACCGGGCCTGAGCGGCGCCTGCGCCCGGGGGCTGCGGCCGATCGGTGGTTCCACCTGATCGGGATCTGCTCTACCGTTCTCGACCGGGAGAAACGCCAGGATTTCCTGCCCGACATTCCGCGTCGGGCCGGGAAGATGTGGCCGATCAGAGAGACCTGCGGTCCATGAAGCTGTACTACACGAACACCTCGCCCTTTGCGCGTATCGTGCGCCTCGCAATCCTGGAACTCGGCATCGCAGACCGGCTGGAGATGGCCATCGCAGACCCATGGACCGAAGAGTCCGGGCTCTACCGGGTGAACCCTCTCGAGAAGGTGCCTGCGCTTGAACTGGATGACGGTCGGATCCTGGTCGACAGTCTGACGATCGCCGAATATCTGGATCGCACCCTCGGCGGCAACCGCCTGCTGCCGGTCGATCCGGAGGGCTGGGTGGCGGAGCGTCGCCTGGCTGCCCTCGGTCATGGCATTACCGAGGCAGGTGTCGCCCGGCTGATCGAGCGGCTGCGCCGGCCGGAGCCCTATCGCTGGGCGGGCTGGGACGCGCGGCAGAAGGCAAAGATGGTTCGCACACTCGATCTGCTTGAGGGTGAGGCCGCCGGTTTCGCCGGCACCGATCCCAGCCTTGGACGAATCGCACTGGCCGCGGCGCTGGGCTATATGGATTTCCGTTTCGCCGACGATGCATGGCGCGACGGGCGGCCTCGCCTGGCAGAATGGTATGAAGCGATGTCGGCGCGCCCGGCCATGCAACAGACCATGCCGGGCTGAACTCCTGGCGATCTCATGCCGGAGACCGGTGCCTCACTCGGGCATGGCGGCAAGCCATGCATCGAGGGCATCACGGTCTCCGGCCGGCACCAGCAGACAACCCGCCTGCAGGTCGACCTTGAACACGGTCGGCGCAACGGGCCGGATCATACCGGTGGTACGGCAAGCCGCCCCGGGCACAACCAGATGCTCCATCGGCGACATCTCCTCCGTCTCCCTTCCCGCTGCAGCCCTCGCGTGGTGAGACCGCATCAGTAGGCGTTCGTACAGCAGCAGCAGGTCGTCGATGAGCGCTTCCAGCGCAGCATCGTCATCCTCCTCGGGATCTGCCTCGTCGAACCATGCGAGCCGACACGTCAACGCCGCGCTGGCGTCGTTCAGCTCCGCCTCGAATGAAGGCGACTGATCGTGCAGCCGTTGAAGGGGGAGAAGAGCGCTCTTGAGCATCCGGGGGCTCTGGGGTGATTGCCGACCCCGTTACTCTGCCCCTTCCGGCCGGTTCACGCAGCCCCGACGCTGCGGCCGCATGCGGCCGCAGCGTCGGGGCTGGTCTCACGGCTCCAGAAGCAGCTCTGCCTGGACGGTCAGGCGCAATGTCCGTTCGCCCGGTTCGATCGACGGGGCTGCCATGTCGGACGCCGCCATCGCTTCCATGCGCATCGCCTTGAACGGGATCGGCTGGGGCGTTCCAGGGCCGCTTCCCGGGCTCAGCGCCCGGATCTTCACGGTGCGGGTCCCGATTTCCTTGCCGATCAGATCGGCACGCGCCCTGATCTGACGAATGGCTTCGAGTGTCAGCTTGTCGCTTTCCGCCCGGGCGCGTTCTTCCGAGACATAGGTCGACAGATCCTGCAGCACCAGACCCTGAGCCTGCAGCTTGCCGGCAAGCTCGGCGAGCGCGGTCATGTCGGCGCTGTCGAGTTCGATCGTCTGCCGGCCGTTCCAGACGCGGGCCTGGTCTTCCTGGTCGATCGGATAGACACCATAGCCGCCGGTTTCGACCTTCACGGGCGCGGCTTCACGCGCCAGTTTGAGGGCGGCTTCGATCTTGCGGTTGATATCGGCCTGAACCTTCGCCGCATCGGCACCGCGTTCCTCGGCCGCCAGCGTCGCCCGTGCACGATCGGCGGCGACGGTGGTGGTGGCGGTCTCGGACAGGGTCAGCACGGTGGCTGCGTCGGGCACATCGCGTTCGGCGCGTGCCGGCGATGGCGAGGCGGCGGCCAGGGCGGCCAGCAGGGCACCAAGGGCGACCGCACCGCGCAGGCGGCGGGTCGGCGACAGGGTGGCGAGGGGGCTGGTCATGGGTCGGTGTCACCTTCCGATGATGGATCGGCAGTGCGGCGACCGGCCCCGAAGCGGGGGCCCGCCGGCCATGGTCGTGGCCGGCGGGCGGAACCGGTCAGCCGGCGATGTACTGGGCGCCGTTGACGGTGAGGGTGGCGCCGGTGATGAAGCCGGCATCCTCGGCAGTGAGGAAGCTCACCGCGCGGGCGATCTCTTCGGCCTTGCCCAGGCGGCCGACGGGAATGGTCCCGATAATCTTCTGCAGCACCGCCTCGGGAACCGCCGCAACCATTTCTGTGTCAACATAACCGGGGGCGATCACGTTCACGGTGATGCCCTTGGACGCGGCTTCCTGTGCCAGCGCCTTGGTGAAGCCGATCATGCCGGCCTTGGCGGCCGAATAATTGGCCTGGCCGATCTGGCCCTTCTGGCCGTTGATCGAGCTGATGTTGACGATGCGGCCATAGCTGCGGGCGCGCATGCCCTCGATCACCAGGCGGCACATGTTGAAGATCGAGGTCAGGTCGGTGCGGATGACGTCGTCCCACTGGGCCTGGGTCATCTTGTGCAGGGTGGCGTCGCGGGTGATGCCGGCGTTGTTGACCACCACGTCCACCGGCCCGAGATCCGCCTCGACCTTGGCGATGCCCTCGGCGCAGGCCTCGTAGCTGCCCACGTCCCACTTGTAGACGGCGATGCCGGTCTCCGACGAGAACGCCTGTGCCGCGGCGTCGTTGCCGGCATAATTGGCGGCGACGGTGAACCCGTCCGCCTTCAGACGCTCCGAAATCGCACGGCCGATACCACGCGTACCGCCGGTGACGATTGCCACTCGTGCCATCTTCCCTGGCCTCCTGGATCTAGGCTTATTGGACTGCTCTGGGTCTCGCTCCCCGCCGGACCCGCCGCCTGAGCATGACGACGGGACCGGCGCCCCCGGGAAACGATGCTACGTTACGAAGGTTGGTTTCGAAATAAAATGACTTTTTCGTGAACCAGACACTTCAAAACGTAACCGGCTGATCTGTCAGCGCTCCACCAGCATGGCGATGCCCTGGCCGCCGCCGATGCACAGCGTGGCGAGACCGCGGCGGGCGTCGCGCTTCTTCATCTCGAAGAGCAGGGTGGTGAGGATGCGGGTGCCGCTGGCGCCGATGGGGTGGCCGATGGCGATGGCGCCGCCATTGACGTTGAGCTTCGCGGGATCGAAGCCCAGATCCTTGCCGACCGCCAGCGCCTGCGCGGCGAAGGCCTCGTTGGCCTCGATCAGATCCAGATCGTCGATGGTCCAGCCGGCCTTGGCCAGGGCCGCGCGCGTCGCCGGGATCGGGCCCGAGCCCATGATCGCCGGGTCGACGCCCGCCTGCGCCCAGGCGACGATGCGGCCCAGCGGCTCGAGCCCGCGACGCTCCGCTTCCTCGGCCGACATCACGATGGTCGCCGCGGCGCCGTCATTGATGCCCGAGGCAGAGCCGGCGGTGACGCTGCCGGCCTTGTCGAAGGCGGGCTTCAGCTTGGTCAGCATGTCGAGCGTGGTGCCGTGGCGCGGATATTCGTCGGTATCGATGACGACATCGCCCTTCCGGCCGGCGATCGTGACGGGCACGATTTCATCGGCGAAGCGCCCGGCCTTCTGGGCCGCCTCGGCCTTGGTCTGCGAGGCCAGGGCGAACTCGTCCTGCTCCTCACGCGTGATCTGCCACTGGCGCGCCACGTTCTCGGCGGTGTTGCCCATGTGATAGCCGTTGAAGGCGCACCACAGGCCGTCCTTGATCATGGTGTCGACCAGCGACAGGTCGCCCATCTTCTTGCCCTGGCGCAGCGGGGCCGCATGCGGGGCGTTCGACATGCTTTCCTGGCCGCCGGCGACGACGATCTTCGCCTCGCCCGACTTGATGGCCTGAGCGGCCAGCGCCACGGTCTTCAGGCCCGAACCGCAGACATGGTTCACGACCCAGGCCGGCACTTCCTGCGGGACGCCCGCATGCAGCGAGGCCTGGCGGGCGGGGTTCTGGCCGGCAGCGGCGGTCAGAACCTGGCCCATGATCACTTCGGACACGTCGGCGGCATCGACGCCGGCGCGGGCAATGGCCTCGCGGATGGCGATGGTGCCCAGCTCGGCGGCGGAAAGCGGCGCGAGCGCGCCGTTGAAGGCACCGACCGGGGTGCGGGCGGCGGCAACGATGACGGCGTCGGTCATGGGAGACTGTCTCCTGTTCTGTCGCGCGGGGCGCGCAGGCTGCGGGCACGGTGCTGATCTTCACCGGGCCGCAGATCGTTATCTCGGTTCCTACTATAGCGGCGTTTTCTCGCCGGAAAAGCGTGGCGGGTGGTCGCGGTACCCTACTTTCGAGGGGGGCTGCGCCGTCGCCGCCGCGCTGCCGGGGCCGGCTCTTCGCACAGCCAGTGCGCGAGCGGTTCCCAGAGTTCTTTCGCTGAACGACTGCCCACCATCATGCCGATATGCCCGGCTGCCGGCCGGATCAGCCGGGCATCGGGCAGAATGTCGGCCAGGGCGGCCGCGGTGGGGGGCGGCACGATCCGGTCGCGTTCCGGCACGGCCACAAGCACCGGCATCGGGGCCAGCACCCCGGGATCGATGGTCTCTCCCGCCACCTCCCAGCAGCCTTCCGCCGGTTTGTTGGTGCCGTACCAGTCGTGAACCACCGTGCGGGCGACCGGCCCGGCCAGCGGCACGCCGTCGTTCAGCCAGTCTTCCAGCGCCACGAAATCCCGGGCGGCATCGCTTTCGGGGTCGAGGGCTGCGAAATCGCGAAATTTGCGGGGCACCATGGCCGGGTCGGTGGCCACGAACAGGATCTGGAGCATGTCGACCGGCATGCTGCCGGTCTGCTCCACCGTCTTCAGGATGGACCGACCCAGCACCCGGATCAGGCGCCGTTCCGCCGTGTCGCCGGCGGCGAAATCCCAGGGCGTCGCCATCAGCGCCATGCGGGCGACGCGGTCGCGGGCCAGCTGGACGCCTGCAATGGTCAACAGCCCGCCCATGCAATAACCGACAACCGGGACGGGTCCGCCCGCAAGATCCGAGGCATGGGCGATCATCGCACCCAGCCGGCGGGCGACGTAGTCTTCGATGGACAGGTTGAGTTCGGTGCCGGTCGGGACGCCCCAATCCACCAGCAGGGGGCGGAAGCCGCGGACCATCAGCCAGCGCATCAGGCTGCGCCGGCGGGACAGGTCCATCACATAGTGGCGGTTGACCAGCGACGGCACGAAGAGGGCGATGCGACCCTCGCCCTTGAGGCCGTCGTCGCCCGGGGTGAAACCCAGCGGATCGGCGGCGCCATAGTCCAGCAGACGGGTCGCACCCTCCTGCCAGATGACCGGCGGGTCGGGGAGATCGCGAACATAGGGGTGATCGCGATAGCGGTTGACGCCTGCCAGCAGAGCTTCCAGCCGGCGTTTCGCTTCGGCCGCGACCTCGGCACCGATGACGGCGGGATCAAGCCCCTGCAGCACCTGGGTCAGATGCGCCCCCCGTGCCGCCAGATGCGGGGCCCAGGGCAGAGAGCCGTCGCGCAGCATCGGCAAGGCCGCGACGGAGCTGGTCAGCAAGGCGCTGGTCATCCCCAGATGATAGGGCATCGGCCGCGGCCCCTTGCGGGGGAACAGCGTCTCCGCCGGTAGGGGCAGAGACGGCGGCGGCAGAGGCTGGGGCTCCGGCGTCGGCCGGGTCTCGGGCTGCCGTTTCCGCGCCCGGCTTCCCGGCCGGCGCGGCGCCTTTGCCGTGGTCTGCGGCGTCTCTTCCGGCTCGTGGCGGATTGCGGCTCGGCTCATCGGGAGAGGGGGTCCTCGACGGATCAGGCGCGCTGTTGCCGCCCGAACGGGCGGCGGCGACCGCTGCGGCATCGATCGCCTTGGCGAGATTGATGTCGGTCACCATCGCCGACGCCTGGCGCTCCCAGAGGTCGAGAAAAGCAGCGGCGGTTGCCGGTATGCCAGATGGGGTCGACATGGGGCAGAGTATACCGATCCGGGCGCCCGCGTGAAAGCGCCAGAGGCATGCCGTTGCGCGATCGCGTCGCCCTGAGGGCCCGCACTGCGGGCAGGGGAATCGGGTGAAAGTTTTTAAGCTGCGATAAGGCTTGCGAGGAAGTCGTCGTCCCAAGCGGCGACCTTGCGTCGGAGGCGTAGGGAGTCCTTT
>MDTG01238465.1_pt1 | contig 41254 bp, 29 predicted proteins | sample 811421 | NCBI WGS metagenome assembly MDTG01 (sample SAMN05326645, study PRJNA326480) | marine metagenome | isolation source: seawater | place: Pacific Ocean: South East | collected 2011 | reverse complement strand
GGCTTTGCCGATGCGCTGCGGATCGGCACGCAGGCCCGGCCCGAGATTTTCGCCCGCCATATCGTCCTGCCCGAACAGCTTCCGGCCAAGGTGATCGAGGTGGACGAGAGGGTCGCCGCCGATGGCGAAGTTCTCCGCCCGCTCGACGAAGCCGCCGCGCGCAAGGCGCTGCAAGCGCTGGCCGACGATGGCTTCGATGCGCTCGCCATCGTCCTGATGCACGGCTGGAAATATCGCGAGCACGAGGCGCTTCTGGCACGGATCGCGCGCACAATCGGCTTCGCGCAGGTCAGCGTGAGCCACGAAGTCGCCCCGCTCATCAAGCTGGTGCCTCGCGGCGACACCACCGTGGTCGATGCCTATCTCTCGCCAGTGCTACAACGGTACACGGACGGCCTGCAAAGGGACTTGCCGCCGGTCGGGCGGCTGCGCTTCATGCAGTCGAACGGCGGGCTGGCCGAGGTTGGCGCGTTTCGGGGGAAGGACGCGATCCTTTCCGGCCCGGCAGGCGGCGTCGTGGGGATGGTCGCGGCGGGCGAACCGCTCGGCCACCGCAAGCTGATCGGCTTCGACATGGGCGGGACCAGCACCGATGTCGCGCATTATGCGGGCGAGCTGGAACTGGCGGCGGAGAACATGGTCGCGGGCGTGCGTGTGGCCGCGCCGATGATGCAGATCCACACGGTTGCGGCGGGCGGCGGATCGATCTGCTCCTTCGACGGCGCGCGCTTCCGCGTCGGCCCGGAGAGCGCGGGCGCGAACCCCGGCCCGGCCTGCTACCGCAAGGGTGGCCCGCTGACCGTGACCGACTGCAATCTGTTTCTGGGCCGGATCGACCCGGCCTTCTTCCCCAGCGTGTTCGGCCCCGATGGCGACGAGCCGCTCGACCCGGAAGCTGCGACCGCCCGGCTGGAAGAGATCGCGGAGGCCCTGCCGGAACCCAAACCGCTCGACGAGATCGCGCGCGGCTTTCTCGCCATCGCGGTCGACAACATGGCCAATGCGATCCGCAAGATCTCGGTCGCGCGTGGCCATGACGTGACCGAATATGCGCTCGCCTGCTTCGGCGGCGCGGGTGGGCAGCATGCCTGCAAGGTCGCCGACGAGCTGGGGATCGAGACCGTTCTCGTCCACCCGCTAGCGGGCATCCTCTCCGCCTATGGAATCGGCCTCGCCCCCGTGAAGGCGATCCGCGAGGTTAGCCTGGTCCGGCCCCTGCACAGTGGCTTTTCGGGCGAGCTCGAAGCGCTGGAGGAAGAAGGCCGCGCGGCGCTGGCCGAACAGGGCATTCCTGCCGCAGAGGTCACGCTGGTCCCGCGCGCGCGGCTGCGCTTTCGCGGCAGCGACTCGATGCTCACGGTGGAATGCACCGAGCCCGACGCGATGGACGCCGCCTTCCGCGTCGCGCACCGCCAGCGCTACGGCTATTCCGATGCCGAGGCCGAGATCATGGTCGAAGCGCTGAGCGTCGAGGCGAGCGGCACCTCGGGCGGGCTGGGCCATGCGGCGATCGATCCGGTCGCGGCGAGCGGCGAAGCCTCGGGCGACTGGCGCACGGTGGAGCGCGCCGCGCTCGATACAGGGCAAGCGGTCGCGGGCCCCGCGCTCATCATCGATCCGGGTTCGACCACGGTGGTCGACAAAGGCTGGGAAGCGACGCTGGCCGAGGAAGGCAGCCTCGTGCTGGCCCGCACCGTGCCGCTGGAACGCGCACGCGCGGTGGGGACGCAAGTCGATCCGGTCCGGCTCGAAATCTTTAACAACCTGTTCATGGCGATTGCCGAGGAAATGGGCGTGGTGCTCCAGAACACCGCGACATCGGTGAACATCAAGGAGCGGCTCGACTTCTCCTGCGCGCTGTTCGACCGAAGCGGCGCGCTGATCGCCAATGCCCCGCATATCCCGGTCCATCTCGGCAGCATGGGAGACAGCGTTGCACGGGTGATCGAGGTCCGCGGAGATGCAAGGGACGGTCGCGGAATCCGGCGCGGCGATGCCTATGTCGTCAACGACCCGTTCCGGGGCGGCACCCACCTGCCCGACATCACGGTGATCGTGCCGGTGTTCTATTCCGACACGGGCAACCAGCCGGACGCATTCGTCGCCGCACGCGGCCACCACGCCGATATCGGCGGGATCGCGCCCGGTTCGATGCCGCCCGAAAGCCGGACGATCGAGGAGGAAGGCGTCATGATCGACAACCTCCTGCTGGTCGACGAAGGCACGTTTCAGGAAGCGGCGGTGCGCGAGGCACTGGCCGATGCGAAATACCCGGCGCGCAGGCCGGATCGCAACCTGTCGGACCTGCGGGCGCAGCTTGCGGCCTGCACGCGCGGGACCGAGCTTCTGCAGCACGCCGCACGCGACCGGGGGGCGGACATGGTCTCGGCCTATATGGACCACGTCCTCGCCAATGCGGAGGAAAGTGTACGCGCGCTGCTCGGGCGGCTGGAGGACGGCGCCTTCTCCTACGCGATGGACAACGGGGCCGAAATCGCGGTGAGCATCCGGATCGACGATGCCGCGCGCTCCGCCGTGTTCGACTTCACCGGCACCAGCGCCCAGCAGGACAACAACTTCAACGCGCCCCGCTCGATCACCCGCGCCGCAGCGCTCTACGTGCTGCGCACGCTGATCGACGATCCGATCCCGATGAACGACGGCTGCCTGCGCCCGGTCGAGCTGATCGTGCCCGAAGGATCGATGCTCAACCCGCAGCCCGGCGCGGCGGTGGTCGCGGGCAATGTCGAGACGAGCCAGGTCGTGACCGACTGCCTGTTCGCCGCCACGGGCCGCCTCGCGCCCAGTCAGGGCACGATGAACAACTTCACCTTCGGGAACGAGAACCACCAGTATTACGAGACCATCGCCGGGGGATCGGGTGCGGGGCCCGACCATGACGGGACGAGCGCGGTGCAGACACACATGACCAATTCGCGCCTGACCGACCCCGAAATTCTCGAAACCCGGCTGCCCGTGCGCCTCGACCGCTTCGCGATCCGGCGCGGATCGGGCGGCAAGGGTGCGCATACCGGCGGCGACGGGGTCGAGCGGCGCGTCACCTTTCTGGAAGAGATGCGCGCCAACATGCTCGCCAACCGGCGCAAGGTGCCGCCGCGCGGGATCGCAGGTGGCGGCGATGCGAAACCGGGGGAGAATTGGGTCGAGCGCAGCGATGGCACCCGCGAAGACCTGTCGGCGACCGATTCCGCGCTGATGCAGCCAGGCGATGCCTTCGTGATCCTCACACCGGGCGGCGGCGGCTTCGGCAAGGCCTGAGCGGACTGGACCCCGGCGGCATTAGCCTGCAACATCGCCTGCGGGAGTACCGGGCGACCGGCATCATGTTCGAGGGAGAAACCATGCGCGTAACACTGTCGATCCTGATCGGGGCCAGCCTCGCCCTGGCCGCCTGCTCGCAGGAAGGCGAAGAACCTGCTGGCGAGGATGCGGAGGCGACCGCCACCGCTCCCGAAAGCGACGAACCTGCGGAGGTTGTCGAAGAGGCGGATAATGGCCTGCGCGAATGGCTGGTCGGCATATGGTCCTACGATGGAACCTGCGCCTCGGACTTCGTGGTCGTCTACGAAGCCGACGGGACCATGCACAACGACGGCGAGTCGGGCACTTGGGCCGTCTCCGGCGACACGCTGACCGAAACCATCGACGAAGAATTCGAGATGGGCGAGCCGGGCACCACGAAGCTCGATCCGCCGAGAGTGCGCACGCTCGAGGTAGAGATGACCGACGAGGGCAAGGGCAACCTGCTGTTCGAGGGCGAAAGCTACCCGATTACCCGCTGCTGACCATCGCAACAGCCCGTCGGGGCGAGGAGACGCATGAACTACTGGCCCCTGATCGGCATCGCGCTGGTCGTCATCGGCTTCGCGCTGAAGTTCAATCCGCTGCTGGTGGTCGTCGGCGCGGCGGTCGCGACCGGGCTGCTCGCTGGGCTCGATCCGGTCTCGGTGATCGAGGCGCTGGGGCAGGCCTTCAACGATAACCGCTATATCAGCGTCACCTGGATCATCCTGCCGGTGATCGGCCTGCTCGAGCGATACGGGCTGCAGCAGCGCGCGCGCGGACTGATCGAAAGCGTGCGCGGCGCGACCATGGGCAAGCTGCTGGTGATCTACCTCGCCTTCCGCCAGCTCACCGCCGCGCTGGGCATGAAGGACATAGGCGGCCATCCGCAGGCGGTCCGCCCGCTGGTCGCGCCGATGGCCGAGGCGGCGGCAACCAAGTCCCACGGCGATCTGCCCGAGGATGAACGGCAGAAGGTGCTCGCGATGTCGGCGGCGACCGACAATGTCGGGCTGTTCTTCGGCGAGGACATCTTCTTCGCCATCGCCTCCATCCTGTTGATCCAGGGCGTGTTCGAGGCTGCGGGCTACCCGCTGACGCCGCTGCAACTCTCGGTCTGGGCGATTCCGACCGCGATCTGCGCCTTCCTGATCCATTCGAGCCGTATCGTGGCGATGGACCGGCGGCTGGGGAGGCTGCCATCCTCGATTGCCCACCGCGAAAGGCCGCCTGAGCCTCCCCACGTCACGCCCACGCGAAGGGAGGACCAGGCATGATCACCTACGAATGGCTCTACATCCTCGCCGGGATTTTCTTCGCCATCTGGGCGCTGCTGAGCGCGCTCGACCGCAGCAATGGCAAGCGCTGGGGCAACGCCGCCTTCTGGGGGCTGCTGGCAGGCAGCTTCCTGTTCGGCAGCCATATCGGCGACTTCGGCAACGGCGTGCTGGTGCTCGCGCTGGTCGGTATTGCAGGCATCGGCGGGCTCGGGCGCAGCGATCCGCCGACCACCACGCTGGAGGAGAAGTTCAATTTCTCCGAACTCAAAGGCAACCGCCTCTTCATCCCGGCGCTGATCGTACCCTTCGTCGCGGTCGCGGGAACGCTTGCCTACAACTGGACCCCGCTCGGTGAGACCGGCCTGTTCGAGGAACGGCGCGAAACGCTGCTGCTCTTCGCGATAGGCGTGCTGGTCGCGCTGGCCGTGGCGATGGCGTGGTTGAAACCGCCCGCGCTCGCCCCCGCGCAGGAAGGCCGCCGCCTGCTCGATTCGATCGGCTGGGCGGCGATCCTGCCGCAGATGCTGGCCGCGCTCGGCGCGGTTTTCGCGCTTGCGGGCGTGGGTGACATTATCGGAAGCCTTGCGGGGGCGGTGATCCCCGAAGGCAGTATCCTGCTCACCGTGATCGTCTTCTGCCTCGGCATGGCGATCTTCACCATGATCATGGGCAATGCCTTCGCCGCCTTCCCGGTGATGGCCGCGGCGATCGGCATCCCGCTGCTGGTCGAAGGCTATGGCGGCAACCCGGCGGTGATCGGTGCGGTCGGCATGCTGGCGGGCTTCTGCGGCACGCTGCTGACCCCAATGGCGGCGAACTTCAACATCGTGCCCGCCGCCCTGCTCGAACTCGACGACCAGAACGGCGTTATCAGGCAGCAGGTGTGGACCGCGATTCCGCTGTGGGTCTGCAATGTCGCGATCATCTATATCGGGGCGTTTCTGCTGTGGAACTAGGCGAAAAGACCGCCCGCCGCTTTGCGCAGGCCGCGCTGGGGCATGTCGCGCGCGAATATCCGCACAAGCTCGATCATGTGATGGACGGCGATGGCGACGTGCGGCCCCCGCGCGAACTGCACCCGTGCTTCTTCGGCAGTTTCGACTGGCATTCCTGCGTCCATTCCTGGTGGACCCTGCTCACCTTGCGGCGGCTGTTTCCCGCCATGGCGGAAGCGGGCCAGATCGCAGAACTCGCGACAAGCACCTTCACGACCGAGAAACTTGGCGTCGAGCAGGCCTATGCGCAGCGCCCCTCCGCACGCGGGTTCGAGCGGCCCTATGGCTGGGGCTGGCTGCTCTATCTCCATCACGAAGCGGCGCGGCACGACGAGGCATGGGCCGCGCAGCTTGAACCGCTGGCACGGCACTTTGCGGCGCGGTTCTCGGATTACCTCGGCGTCCTCACCTATCCGGTCTTCGTCGGCACCCATTACAACACCGCCTTCGCGCTGACGCTGGCGCGCGAGTGGGCCGCGGAGCGTGATCCCGAACTGCGCGAGTCGATCGACCAATGGTCGCGCAACGCCTTCATGCGCCGGCGCGACTATCGCGGGTGGGAGCCGGGCGGCGACGAATTTCTCTCCCCCGTCCTTTCCGCCTCCCTGCTGATGCGCCGCGTCTTGCCGCACGAGGAGTTCGCCCCCTGGTTCGCCGCGCTGGTGCTCGACAATGGCTGGCTCGCCGCGCTCGAACCGGCAACGGTCTCGGACCGGAGCGATGGCAAGATCGCGCATCTCGACGGGCTCAATCTCAGCCGCGCGTGGGCCCTGCGCGAGATCGAAACCACGCTCTCCCACGCCGAGGATCGCGAAATGCTGCGCGCCAAGGCCGAAGCGCATCTCGCCAGCGCCCTCCCCCATGTGACCGGCGACTACATGGGCGAACACTGGCTGGCGAGCTTCGCGCTGCTGGCCCTGCTTGACGAGGAACTGCGTGTCGGAGACTAGCGGCGCTCAGCCATGCGCGCCGAACTGGTTGGCAATGGCAGTCGAGATGCGCAAGCACAGCTGGTAGGCACGCTCGATCGGTTCGATGTAATCGCGCCGGATCGCCGCATAGCCTTCCCCCTCGCCTTGCGGATAATCGCCCGGCTCGGCGACCGGAAAGTCGCTCTTGCGCGCGATGTCCGTGGGAAAGGCACGACGCAGCTGAGCCAGCGCGTCGTCCACCCGCAGCGAAAAGACCATTTCCAGCACGTCGGTTCGGCTGATGTCGTTCGCCCGGCTGAACGCCGGGACCGAGACGACTTTCAGGAACATGTGCTGCAACAGCGCCAGCCGCAGCGCCTGGAGCGCGCCGATCCGGCGACGCACGCTCTCTCGCTCCGCGCGCTGTTCGTTCTCGGGGGCCTCGTCGGGCATCAGGTCGAGCAGCCGGTGAAACTTGAGCGCATCGACCCGCAGGCGCGAGGCGAGCCGACGGAATACGCCCGTGCGATCGTCACCGATGAGGTATTCGGCCAACGCCTCGCAGCTGCGCGCCAGATGATCCTCGGTCCCGCGATAGGTGCGGCTCGCCCAGTAGGCCGAATTGAACAATTCGCCATGGGCCGAGACGGTCTTGATGCTTGCGAGAGCGTCGGAAGAGCGGGCCAGCCGCATGATCTGCCGGCCCCGCGCGCTTTCGGTGAGGAGCGCGGCAATATCCTCGTATGTGCCCGAGGCCGCGCTGCCGATCCCGGCGATGATGTTCACCGGATAACCGAGCTGCTGGAGGATCGCATTGTGCGGGATCGCGCGGATTTGCCGCAGGCTCATCTCGCGCTCGGCCTGGATGTCGGACTGGCGGCGCGACTTGCGGCTGCCGGTCTGGTTCAGCAGGCCCAGCCCGAAACTAGTGATCGCGCGCGAATAGGTACGGCTCTCCAGATGATTATGCTGATGGTCCTTGATCGCGCGGTAGAAATCGAGGCTGAGGTCGGTGCGCCGGTAGAAGGGGTCGGGCTGCGCGTCCGCATCGGCCAGCTGCGGCGTCAGTGCCGCTATCTGGGTGAGCGTCGCCAGCGCCAGTTCCGGCCCCGCGAAGAACAGGTAGCCATCGCCGCCCTGAAAGCTCGCCTCCGCCTCCAGCCTGATCCCCGCGCGCGCAAAGCGCCGTCGTGCCCAAGGGCTCAGCGGCCATTCGAGCCGGTCGGCGAAACTGGCGGGGTGCGCGCCGCGCCCCATCCCCTCGCCATGCGTATCGAACACCAGCGCGGCCACATCGGTCAGGTCGTTGGCGGCCATCGCTTCGCATAGCCTTCCCTGCAACCGCTCGATCGCGAGGCTGGCGGGAATCTGGCCGACGAACCGCCCGGCATCGGAAAAACCCGTCTGGATCGCGATCCGCCCGCGTCTGCGCGCATAGGTGCGATAGTCATCCTCGGTCAGCAGGGCATCGAGGAAGCGCCCGCCATGCTCCAGCGCGCTCTCGGTCTCGAACAGCGGCGAAATGTCGATCCTGTCGTCGATCCCGAACAGCTTCGCGAAGTAGAGCGCGGCGAGCATCGTGGAAGGCTGCTCGCACTCGGCCACCAGCATCCGGATCGGCGCATCGTCATCGATATGCTTGAGGATTTGCGCCATCGCGAGGAACTGGCGCACCGCGGTGCTGCTCTCCACCGCGAGGCTGGCGAAGTTGGCGCGCTGCGGCCCGGCCCTGGCGAGCAGATCGCGCAGCGCCGCCATCGCGCCCCGGCTGGAAAGGTCGATCTCGGGATCGTCCAGCTCGCGCCGGATCGCGTTGTGCAGCTGCTTGGCGTTTACACGAAAGTGGATCCACCCCATGCCGAGGCCGTCGGCCCGCATCGCGGCGGTCACCGTGCGCAAGGCCACCGCATGCTCGGGCTCCGCATCGCGCGCTTCGGCTTCGAGCTGCTCGATCAGCGGAGCAAGCGACAGCAGCTTCGCATCATCATCGCGGGTCAGCCGGTCGGCGGCTTGGGTGAGCGCTTGGGGATCGGAGAGGTCGCCCGCAAAGCTGTCCGAGATGGACTGCGTGTGCTCCTGCGCGGCCCGCAACGTTCCGATCAGCGCGTGGCTCGCATCGATCCGTTCCAGTGAGGCGGCATAGCGCCCCAGCCGCTGTGCCTTTTCCGCCAGCCTGAATGCGATCGAAGTGTACCAGGTAATATCCGTGCGCCCGTCCATGTCGTACCCGACCCAGGTCGCGAAGCGGAAAGGCTGCGGGTCGAGCTCGTGCCAGCGATCGGGCCACTCGGCCTGCGCCGCGCCGAGCACGGCAGCGACGATGGTGTCGCGCGCGTCCTGCGCATTGGCCATCGCGGCCATCGCGCAGTCATGCTCGTAGCGCAGCGTAATCTCCGGCGGCTCGCCCTCGCTTTCGGCAGAAGGCGTCGTGCCGGTAATCGCGCCGGTGGCGACGGCATCGGTCTGTGCGGGAGTGAGCAGGAACGTAGGGTGCGCGGTGAAGACCGCGTGCATTCGCGGGTGCGACCAGGCCTCGCGATAAGTCTCGAAATCCTCGTTCGCGGCAGGAACGGTCATTTCGGTGAGGCGTGCCCGGCGCTGCTCGGGGTCGAGCAACCGCCGCAGACGTGCCGCCCGTGCATCGAGCGACTGCCCGACCAGCTCGTCGACCAGCGCCCCGATGGCGTCAAGCGACAATTCCCCGCTTTCCAGCCCCCGCGAGATTTCATGGGATAGCTGGAACACCGGGTTGAACAGCGGCGTCTCCTGCGTGCGCCGGTGGAGCACCTGCAGGCGCTCGGTCAATCCGTCGAGACTGGTCAGACTGGCTTGTTCGCCCACATTCGCTCCCCTTGTCAGGGATACGAACTATCTCGCAGGTGCGAAGCTCCCGCAATGTTTCATTCGGCCTCGGCTTCGATGATGTTATCGTCCGAATTGCGGTCGATATACTTGTTGTACGGATCGATCCCCACGAAAGCGGGCCGCCGCTCGGTCACGATGGTGACGGTCTGCGACCCCGAGCGCACGGGATAGCGGCGCAGCTGCAGCACATCCTTCCCGTCGAACGCGCCCAGCCCCGGCTTCTCGGCGAACAGGCCGATCTCGATCACATCGTTGAGCATGGCCTTGCGTTCGCGTCCTTCGCCATCGGCGTAGAACTTGTCCGCCTCGAACTCGAAGACCGTCTCGAACCGGCCATCGTCGCGTTTGCGCACCGTGGCCTGCTCCGCCTTGAGATCGTAGAGCGTGATCCGCTTGAGCAGATCGTCGACCAGCTCGCGCTCGCCCTCATTGCGCGCCAGCGAGGCGAAGCCGCCCACCAGATCGTTCGCATTGGCGTAGGGCGGGCCCTTGAACCTGTAGCGATCCAGCAGATCGGCCAGCATTGCGTTGACGCGATCCTCGCCCAGCCGGTCCTGCAGCAGATACATCGCCACCGCGCCCTTGCGATAATGGATGTAGCCCTGGTTCTCGACCCGTTCGAGCGGCAGTTCCTCGATCGCCTCGCTCCCGCGCGCGCTCAGGTAATTGTCCAGCTCGTATTTCAGGAAGCGGCGGATCTGGTCTTCGCCGTACAGCTCCTTCATCACCATCAGCGCGGAATATTGCGCCATCGTCTCGACCAGCATGGTCCCGCCCTGCTGGTCCGAACTGATCAGCTGGTGCGCCCAGTACTGGTGGCCCAGCTCGTGCGCGGTCACGTAGGTCACGTAGTCGATGCTCTCCGCATCGCCATTATCGGCGATGAAGCCGATCCGTTCCGAATAGGGAATCGTCCCGGCAAAGGCCTGCGCGAAGCTGGCGTAGCCGGGAAATTCGATGATCCGCGCATGGTCGAACTGGTAGTCGCCGAAATTGGCCTCGTAATAGTCGAGGCTCGCTTCCATCGCATCCAGCATCCGCTCGACGTTGAAGTCGTGCGTCGGGTGATGGTAGATTTCGAGCGTGACGTCGCCGTGTTCGCGCCGCGCGACGTCGTACTCGGCCGACTGGATCGAGAAGAAGCCGAGGATCGGCTGCTCGGACACGAAGCGAGCCACGCGCCTCTCGCCCTGCACCTCGTCCGACACGCGCTTGCCGGGGGCCACTGGCGTCTGGCTGGCGAGGGTCGAGATCGTGATGTCCGACGTCACCCAGGGCGCGTTGCCGACATAGTTGCGCCCGCGCGCGCCCTCGTCCTCCAGCTTGGCCGGGCGCAGCTCGGCAGGCAGATCGTATTTGCGGCGGGTCGCGCGATCGGTGAGCAGGCCCTGACGGTCCATCCCGATCTGCGGCATGAACTCGCCGTTGTTGAGGAAGGTCCCGTTCTTCACCAGCCGCGTGTCGTCACCGCTTGCCCGCATGCCCTGCTGCCAGCGGCGGGTGCGGAAGGTGGCCGCGCTCTCCTCGCCCGGAGCCAGCGGCTCGTCGAAGCGATAGATGCGATAGCGGTTTTCCTCGTCGTTCATGGCGAGCTGAGCGCCCTCGACCTCGATGGAGAGGATTTCCGCGTCGGGATCGGCCAGGCGCAGATGCAACTGCTCGATCGGCGTATCGGTATTGTTGACGAAGGCGAAGCGGCCGCTGGCCTCCATCCGGGTCTCTTCCGGATAGAGATCCACCCGCAAGCGCACATCGGTCGCGGTCGGCTGGGCCAGTGTTTCGTATTTCAGGTATTTCTTCTCATAGGCCGCGAGCTGCGCTTCGGCATCGTCCTGCGTGGTGTATTCGTTGACCACGTTCATCTGGTAGTAGATCCAGCCACCGCTCAGCCCGGCCACCAGAAGGGCACCGGCGAGGATCGCGCCCGAAGGCGAGGCGAGCCTGCGCGGCAGGCGCTTGAGGCGCGGCCATAGCGCACCGTCCGCCCCGCGCCGCCACAACAGGTGGGCGAGCACCGCGAGCACCAGCGAGACAGCGCCCCAGTAGAGCCGCAGCCACCAGCCCGTCGCCCAGCCGACATCGGCGCCGTTGATGTCCGAAATCCTCTGCGAACCGGTCTCGCCGAACAGGTAGAGCGGATGCTCGAACCCGATGCTGGCGAGCACGATGGTCCCCACGAGATAGAGCACCATGACGCCCCAGCCGACGAACTTGTTGGGGCTGAGCGCCTGCACGAAGACCGACAGGATCGCTATGAACAGCATGTCGATCGACAGCGGCAGGACATACCAGGCGAGGTACTTCCCGATCTCGAAATCGGTATAGCCCCGCATCGCCTGGATCAGCATCGCCGCGAGCACCGAGATCAGCAGCGTCGCGATCAGCACGAAGGCGACCGCGATGGTCTTGGGCACGAGGTAGGACCAGCCCGGAACCGAGGTCGAATCGATGATTTCGTGGAACTTGCGCTCGCGGTCGCGCCAGACGAGTTCGCCGCCGTAATAGATCGCGATGATGATGGGGATGATGACGAAGGTGCCCATCAGCGGCTCGATCAGTGCGAAGGTCACGGGCCTTGCGGGCGTGCCGTAGATCTCGTTGCCGAAAAACAGACCGCCGAAGGCGTTGAGCAGGCCGATCAGCAGCAGGACGAAGAAGGCGGGGCTGCGCAGAACCTGCCCCATCTCGAACCGCGTACGCGCCCGTAACCGCGCCCACCCGGCCCGCTCGGGCGTGGGTTCAGGCAGGTGGTCGACCAGCGCCGGCTCCTTGCGCGCCAGCCTGGCTTCTTTCTTCGCGGCCTTGCGCGCCTTGCGTGCCGAAACAGCCTTGCTCGCGAAGCGGAACCGCCAGAGCGCGATTGCCAGCGCCGCGAAGGCCACGAGCAGCCATACCGCCCGGTTGGCAAGCAGCTCACCATTGATCGGCGGGAGCCTCGTGTTCGATTCCGCCGCCGTCCAGTACCGCGTCGCATTGTCCAGCGCGACCGTCCCGAAGGGATCGGCAAGGCTGGCGACATTGCGCAGGTCGGGCTGGGAATCGACCACCGCGCTGAACACGAAGAACAGCACAAGGAACAGCACCACCGCCACGTAGGTGTACATCATCGAGCGGGTCATGGTCGCTATCGCGAAGAACAGGGCGCTGACGAGGAACAGGCTCGGCAGGGCGAAGACGAGGTAGGCGACCGCGTAGTAGGACAGGCGGTTGGGTCCGATCGTTTCCGGGTCGAGCCAAGGCATCAGCGTACCGATCCAGGTGCCCAGCGGCACGACCAGGAACGCCAGCGCGGCAGCAAGGAAAGCGCCCGCGAAACGCCCGAAGAGGTAGCTGAACTTGCTGACCTGCGTCGACCGGATCAGCGGGCCGAAGCCGCTTTCCTCGTCGCGCACGATCACGTTGGCGACGAAGGCCGTGGTCACGAACATGAAGAACAGCGTCATGACCAGATGCGTGTTCACAATCGCGACCGGGCTGTTCAGGTTGACATTGCCGCCCCCGCCGATGGTGATGTTGTCGCTCGCCATCGCGCCATAGGTCAGCAGGAAGAAGATGACCGTGGCGACCCAGAAAACCGGGTTGCGCAGCTGGTAGCGAAGCTCGAACAGAGCGATCTTGCCGAACATGATGCGAGCCCTCCTCAGGCGGCCATTTCGGCGGAATCGCGTTCGCGGCGCGCCTTGGCCAGCGCGGAGAAATAGACATCCTCCAGCCCGCCATCGACCGTGCGGAAGCCCGTGCCGGGCGCACCGTCGGAAAGCACGTGGACGATGGTCTGCCCCGCGTACAGGCGGGTCGAGATGACTTCGTATTGCTCGCGCATATCGTCGAGTTCGGAGCGCTCGACGGTCTTCGCCCATACCGTGCCGCGCGCCTTCTCGATCAGGTCTTTGGGCGCGCCCTGCAGGCTGATCCGCCCGTCGATCAGAACCGCCATGCGCGGGCACAGGTCCGCCACATCCTCGACAATGTGGGTGGAGAGAATGACGACCACGTTCTCGCCGATCTCGGCCAGCAAGTTGAGGAAGCGGTTGCGCTCCTCGGGGTCGAGCCCGGCGGTCGGTTCGTCGACGATGATCAGGCTGGGATTGCCGATCAGCGCCTGCGCAATGCCGAAACGCTGGCGCATACCCCCAGAAAAGCCCGCAATGGCCTTCTTGCGCACATGCCACAGGTTGACCTGGTTGAGCAGGGTTTCGACGGTCGCCTTGCGGTCGGACGCCGAGGAAATGCCCTTCAGCACCGCCATGTGGTCGAGCATGTCATAGGCCGAAACGCGCGGGTAAACGCCGAAATCCTGCGGCAGATAACCGAGCTCCTTGCGCAGTTCCTCAGGGCTTTCGAGCACGTCGATTTCGCCGAAGCGGATGCTGCCCGAAGTCGGCGTCTGAAGCGTCGCCACCGTGCGCATCAGGGTCGATTTGCCCGCGCCGTTGGGGCCGAGCAGGCCGAACATGCCCTTGGGGATCGACAGGCTCACATCGTCCAGCGCGCGCACGCCATTGGGATAGACGTGGGTGACGTGTTCCAGTTCGAGCATCGGCAAAAGACTCCCCTCAAGTTGGGGAAAAGCTAGCAGAACGCCGCGACAGGTCTATTGCGCCAATCGGCCTGTCTATGCGGCTCGTCGATGGAGTGTCATCCCGCGATCCGCCCGCCCCTGACGATCATTGCGCACACGAATACCAGCCAGCCCGCAGCCACGCTCGCGAAGACGAACAGCAGCAGGCTCGCCCCGCCCGCAAGGATCGCGAGACAGGAAGCCAGCGCGTAGAAGTCGCGCATGGTGAGCCGGACGAGCCATTCCCTGAGGGCCGAGGGGCGCGACCGCATCCGCGTCTTGAGCGCATCGAAGGTGAAATCGCCGCCATCCCTGCGCGACTGGATCGCGAGCAGGACGCTACCCGTGGCGAGCAGCGCGAAACCGATGGCACCCGCCGTTCCGGCAGCTTCGTGGCCGCTCGCATAGAGATTGTAGCTGACCCCGGCGACGAAGCTCAGGTTCGTCACCGCATCGGTCACGCTGTCGAACATCGCGCCGCGGGCCGAGGTGCGGAACGTCGCGCGGGCGGTTTCGCCGTCGACCCCGTCGATGATCGAAGCAAGCTGAAACAGGACGGCCCCGGCGATGAGTCCCGGCTCGCCGCCGAAGAAAAGCGACGCCGCCATCGCCACCCCGGTCAGCCCCGCCAGCAGCGTGGCATGCCAGGGCCGCGCACCGGACCAGCGCAGGAAGACGCGGGTCATCGCCTGCGAGATCGGACGGTTCAGATGGCGCGAGACGATGCCGTCCCCGGGCTTGCCGGTCGCGGCGATGATCTTGCGCGCTTCGCTGCGCAATTGCGGCAGGTCCATCGCTGCGGGAGGATCGGCGCTCCACGAAGCGCCATCGGCGTCGCAATCGGGAAGTGCGAACCAGTCGGCTTCGCCCACCTGCGACAGGTCGACCGCGCGCCATCGCACTCCCGGCGCGAGGCGCGCCGCTTCGCGCAGGCATCGCTCGGTTGGTTGCCAGCCTCCGGGCACTGCCACCATAACATCGGCATGCTCTGGAGCATCGCGCAGCATCCGCGCCGCAGCGGGGATCCCCGCCATGGGGTAGTTCGCAGCCGCCTCGCTGGCGAACAGGATGGCGATGGGACGTGGGCGGGACATCGCTGTGCTTCGGGTGTCCTCGGACGGGTTCGGCTTGCCAAAACGGCAGCGGCTTGCGACCCTGTGGCGAGGCGCATCGCAAAGCGCAAGGGCACCTTCGCCGCACGGACTGGCACATGAGAAATGACCGAAGAGAGCCCTGCCTGCGCGAATGAGCGACCGGCCCCCGTCGGGCGGATCGCGGCGATGCAGAACCCCCTCGACCGGGCGATCTATCATCCGCTTGCGCACCGGCTGGCGCGCATGCTCGCGCCCACCTTCATTACACCGAACATGGTTTCGGTCGCGGGGGGGCTCGCAGTCGTCCTGGCGGGCCTCGCCTACACCCAGCCGCCATGGCCCTGGTCGGTCGCCCTCGGGGTGATGCTGCACATGGCGTGGCATGTGCTCGATGGCACGGATGGCGACCTTGCGCGGATGACGGGACGCACCGGGGCGGCGGGCGAGATCGTCGACGGGGTGTGCGACTATGTGGCGCACGCGGTCCTCTACTTCACGCTGGCAGCGGCCTGGTCGGGCCAGACCGGATGGTGGATATGGCCGCTCATGCTGGCGGCGGGCGCCAGCCGGGTCGTGCAGACCAATTTCCACGAGGCCCGGCGGCGGCAATTCATGGCCTGGGCCTACGGCGTGCCATGGCTGCGCACGAGCGAAGGTTTCGCGGTACCGATGCCGTTTCACCCGCTGGTCGCGGGCTACCTGTGGCTCTCCGGCTTCTTCGCGAAGGATTATGACCGGATCGACCGGGCGATGGCCGATCCTGTACAGACGGGCAAGCTCAGGGCGCTGGGCCCGGCGCGGCTGGCGGGCAGCCCCCTGCTCGGCTCGCCTTTCCGTACGCTCGCGCTCGGCCTGTCGATGGCCGCCGGATCGCCGGTCTGGTATTTCCTGTACGAGATCCTCGTGCTCAATCCTGTGCTCGTACGAGCGATCATGCGCTCGCGGAGGACGCTCGATGCGCTGTGCGCTCAGGAGCCCGCCAGCACCTTGCGGTAGATCGCGAGATTGCCCTTCGCGAAGCTCTCCGGGTCGAAGGCCCTGGCGCGTTCGAGGCCGCGCTCGCGCAAATCGCGGGCGAGAGCCGCGTCCTCGGAAACGTCCGTCAGGGCATCGGCGATGGCGCGCGGATCGCGCGGGTCCGCCAGCGGCGCGGCTCCTCCGGCAACCTCGGGCATGGCGGAAATGTCGCTGGTGACGACCGGGCATCCGCTCGCCATGGCCTCGATCAGGGGCATGCCGAAGCCCTCGCACAGCGACGGATGGAGCAGCGCGAGCGCTCCCCGATAGAGGCTCGCCAGCTCATCATCGCCAAGCGGCGGCAGGAACCTGACTTGCTCCGCGATACCCAGACTTTGCGCGAGGCGGCGGAGCCGGTCCGGCCCCGGCCCTCGCCGCTGGACGAATACGAGGCCGATATCGGGGCGATCCGCGAAAGCCTTGGCAAAGCCGCGCACGGCGTTCTCGTGGTTCTTGTAAGGCGCGAACTGACCCACGGTGAGGACAAAGGACTGGTCCGCCAGCCCCCGCCGGGCAAGCAGCTCCGGGGCGGGGGGATCGGGGCGAAAGACAGGAGGGACACCGGGATGAACTGCAAAAACCCTCCCCGCCAGAGCCTCGTCATGCGCGATCACCGCCTGGCGGGTCGCCTCGCTCACGGTCAGGATCGCGTCCGATCTTTGCAGCGCCCGCTTCAGCCCGTGGCGATAGAAAGGCCGCTCTGCCTGATGCCACACCCCCGAACCGCACAGCGCGGGGGCGTCCAGCCACATCGTATCGTGGATCGTCGTGATGCACGGCATGCCCAGCCCGCGCGGGAGGATGTTGGACGGCGCATGGAACAGGTCGATTCCGCTGAGGTCGAGGGCCTGCGGCAGGAGCCACATCGACACCGGGCCATTGGCCTCGAACCCCACCGCAACCTCGCTGACATTGGGTGCCGCGCAGAGCGGCCTGTCGAGCGAGCCATGGCGCAGAAAGCGGAAATGCAGATCGGGAGCGAGCCGGGGCAGATGATCGACCAGCGCCTGCACGATCCGGCCGATGCCGCTGGGTCGGTCCTTGATATAGCGGCAGTCGAGACAGACGGTGGCCATTCCATGCCTGTCGCGCGGGGCCGCGTCCGAAGCAAGCGCCCGCCCGCGCCCATGCGAGGGCGAACCGCGGCCAAGGAGGCGCAAAAGCGCCTGCGGCAGGAAAGCCGGCGAATTGTGACGTTCGAAACGAGCGGTCGGAAACCGCCCATAAAAGCTTGGAAATCCCCAGAATCTCAATATGAGTCGAGGATTGTCGCCCGGCCGACCCGCACTGGCCGGAGCATGATAGCCACCGCGAGTCGCCCACATCCTCGGTCGATCGCAAGCCCATGCGGCCAGGCAAGTCCACCGCAGGATACTGGATTGGGATAGCGCCAGAATGTCGGCAATTCGCGTTGCAATCGTGGGAGTGGGCAACTGCGCGAGTTCGCTCGTCCAGGGCACCGCCTTCTACACGCGCAACCCATCGGCGAGCGGCCTGATCCATCGCTCGATCGCGGGTTACGGGCCGGGCGATGTGGACTACGTGCTCGGCATCGATGTCGATTCGCGCAAGGTCGGTCGCAATCTGGCCGAGGCGATTTTTGCGCCGCCCAACAACACCAAGGTCTTCTGCGAGGATCTGCCCGCAAGCCGGGCCCGCGTAATCCGGGGCGCGGTTCTGGACGGTGTGGCAGACCATATGGTTGAGGCCGGGGACCGGGGCTTCTCGATTGCCGATGGCCCCGATGCGACCCGCGCCCAGATCGTCGAGGCGCTGGTCTCTTCGCGGGCGGAAGTGCTCGTCAACTTTCTGCCAGTCGGATCGCAGGAGGCGAGCGAGTTCTACATGGAATGCGCGCTCGAAGCCGGGGTCGCGGTGGTCAACTCCATCCCGGTCTTCATCGCCAGCGATCCCGAGTGGGAGGCGCGTTTCCGGGAGAAGGGGCTGCCGATCATCGGCGACGATATCAAGGCGCAGATCGGTGCGACGGTGGTTCACAGGACGCTTTCGGGCCTGTTCGCCGCGCGCGGCGTGCAGGTCGAGCGGACCTACCAGCTCAACACCGGCGGCAATACCGACTTCATGAACATGCTCGACCGGCAGCGGCTGAGCAGCAAGCAGATCTCCAAGACCGAAGCGGTGCAGGCCGCGCTGGCGCAGCGGCTGGCGGACGAGAATATCCAGATCGGCCCGTCCGACTACGTGCCGTGGCAGAAGGACAACAAGCTGTGCTTCATCCGGCTGGAAGGGACGCAGTGGGGCGAGGTTCCGGTCGACCTCGAACTGCGCCTGTCGGTCGAGGACAGCCCCAATGCGGCGGCCTGCGTGATGGACGCGATCCGTATCTGCAAGCATGCGCTCGACCGGGGCGATGCGGGCGCGCTGGTGGGGCCGAGCGCCTTTTACTGCAAGCACCCGCAGCAGCAGATGGCGGAGGATGCGGCGGCCCGCATGGTGGAGGAATACATCGCCTTGAAGACACCTGCCGCAAGGGTCGCGTGATCGCGCGGCGGGAAGGCTGAACGGGCCCGATGGATGCCCTCGTCCTCGCCGCCGGTCATGGCAGCAGGCTGCGAAACATCGCGCCCTGCAAGCCGCTGGCAAAAGTGCATGGCGTTCCGCTGCTCGAACTCTCGCTGCGCCAGCTTGCCGGTGTCGGAGTGGCACGCGCGGTGGTCGCAACCGGCTATCGGGCGGAGGAAATCGAGGCCGCGCTGCCTGCGATGGCCGGGCGCGCGGGGATCGAGGCGGTGTCCCGGCGGGTCGACGACCATCGGCAGCCCAACGGCTACTCCGTGATCGCCGGAAGCGAGGGGCTGGAAGGGCCTTTTCTGCTGGTGATGGCGGATCATATCCTCTCGCACGATCTGCTGCGCAGCCTGGTCGAGAATACGCCGGTCGATTGCGACGTCGCGCTTGCCGTCGACCGGCGGGTCAGCTCGCCGCTGGTCGATTCCGAGGATGCGACATGGGTTGCGCTGGGTCCGAAAGGCGCGATCGAGCGGATCGGCAAGGAGATCGCGCCCTACGACGCGGTCGATTGCGGGGCCTTCCTCGCCACACCTGCCCTGCCACAGGCAATTGCCGGGGCGGTTCGCGGGGGTGCGCCCGGCTCGCTCTCCGACGGGATGCAGCATCTGGCCGACAGGTGCCGCGCAATGGCCGTCGACATAGGCGATGCGTGGTGGATCGACGTCGATGATGAAAAGGCCATGCGACTGGCCGAAGCCCAGGTTCGCGATCACCTGCCCGAAATCTATTCCGCCATTCCCAGGGAAGCGTCGTGACCGGGCCGGTCTTGCTCGATGTTTCGCGCATGGCGGCGTGGCGCTGGCGCGGTGTTCCCGCCACGGGGATCGACCGCGTGTGCGAAGCTTACGCGCGCCATTTCGCAGGCCATGCGTATGCGGCGATCCAGCTTGCCGGGCGCGTCACGGTGCTCGATCGGCCATCCTCGCGGACGCTCTTCCATTCGTTCGAGGAGCCGCCGGAAACCTTCCGCAGGGCCTTCGCGGGCATCATGGCCACGCTCCCCGGTCGGCTCGCCGGGCGCAGGACGCTCGACGAGGCCACCTATCTCAACGTCGGCCATTCGGGGTTCGACCGCGATCTTCACTGGAGCACCCCGAAGGCGCGAGACCTGAAGCGGGTCTGCCTGCTGCACGATCTCATTCCGCTGACCCACCCCCACCTCACCACCGCGCACAAGAGCGCACGGCATCGGGGGCGCGTCGTCCGGGCCTTGAGGCAGGCGGACGGAATCGTGGTGAATTCGTGCGTTACCGCCGATGCGCTTCGTGCCTTTGCGGGGCAGGAATCGTTGCCCTCGCCCCCGGTCCTGACAGCGCCGATCGCGACGGACCGGCCGATGGGCGCAGCGCGGTCGAACCCTGCGGGCGAGCCCTGTTTCGTGTGCGTGGGTACCATCGAGCCGCGCAAGAACCATGCGCTGCTGCTGCGCGCATGGTCGCGCCTGATCGACCGGATGGGGGATGCAGCACCCCGGCTGGTCATCGCGGGGAAGCGCGGCCTCAAGGCATCGGATGCGCTGTCGCACCTGAAGGACGACCCGCGGCTTGCCGCGCATGTGGAGGTCCGCTCGGGCCTGTCCGACGCCGGGATCGCGCAGCTGCTGCATGGCGCCCGGGCCCTGCTGTTTCCATCTCTCGCCGAAGGCTTCGGTCTGCCTGTCGCGGAAGCGCTGCAGGCGGGCGTACCCGTCATCGCGAGCGACCTGCCGATCACCCGCAAGGTCGGCCAGGGCATCCCGCAGCTCCTCGATCCCGAAGATCCCGAGGGCTGGGCGCAGGCCATCGCCGGGCATTGCGGCGCGTGTGCCGACCGTGCGCGCCAGCTTGCCGCGATGCCGCAATTTCGCGCAAACACATGGGCCGAGCATTTCGCCGCGCTGGAGGAATGGCTGGCAAAGCTGCCCGCACAAAGGCTAGGAGTCCGCGCCGCAAGCGCTGGACCGCGCTTGGCGCAGGGGGAAATCCGGCAGGATCGGAGATTGCAGTGTTGAACCGGCTCAGATCGATCAGCCCGCTGTTCCTCGCTGTCGTCATTGTCCCGACACTGGTCGCGACGCTCTATTTCGGCCTTCTCGCCGAAGACGTCTACGTCTCGGAATCGCGCATCCTCGTGCGGAGCCCCAGCAAGCCCGATGTCTCGCCGCTCGGCTCGGTACTGGGGTCGAATGCGCTGACCGGCGCGTCCGAAGAACGCAACGCCGTGCGCGAGTTTCTCCAGTCGCGCGACGCGCTGGCCGAGATCGACCGGGACGATTTCGTGCGCCAGGCCTATGGCAACCCCGGCATCTTCTGGTTCGACCGTTTCGGCGCGCTGTCGGGCAACAGCTTCGAGCAGCTCTACCAGTATTTCGGCGACAAGGTCGCGATCGAGGAGGGGGACGCCGCGCTCGTCATGCGGCTGCGGGTGGAGGCCTTTACCCCGGACGATGCGCAGACGATCAACGAGCGGCTGCTCCGCCAATCGGAAGACCTGGTCAACACCCTGTCCGAAAGGGCGCGCGAGGACGCGATCAGCTTCGCGAGGATGGAAGTGGTCGGCGCGCGCGAACGCTCGCGCTCCGCCTCGCTCGCGCTGGCGCGCTTCCGCGACCAGGAAGGCCTGATCGATCCCGAGTTGCAGGCACGCGTGGGCTTGCAGACGATCTCGCAACTGCAGGAGGAGTTGATGGCCGCGCGCACCCGGCTGCTGCAGCTGGAGACCTACACGCCGGGCGCATCGCAAATCCGTTTCCTGCGCACGCAGGTGCGCGAGCTCGAGCGCGAGATCGCCCGGCAGACGGCGGCTATCGCGGGCGGATCGGGCTCGATCTCCGCCAATGCCGCGCGCTTCCAGGAGTTGCAGCTGGCCTCTCAATTCGCCGAGCAGCAGCTGGCGATCGCGCTTGCCTCGCTGCAGGATGCGCAGGCCGAGGCCCGGCGCAAGCAGGCCTATATCGAACGGGTGGCAGAGCCCTCGCTGCCCGACTACGCAACCTACCCGCGCCGCATCCGCGGCATCCTCGCCACGCTGGTACTGGGCCTGCTGGCATGGGGCGTGCTGGCGATGCTGATCGTCGGCATCCGCGAGCACCGCGAATGAGCGAGCCGACGGCATCCGCTCCGCCCACGCTGGGCGCAAGCCTGCGGGTCAATCGCCGCGTGCTCGGCGCGCTGCTGATCCGCGAGATGCTGACCCGTTTCGGGCGGCACAATATCGGCTTCCTGTGGCTGTTCGTGGAGCCGATGATCTTCACCCTGGGCGTGACCGCGCTGTGGACCGCCACCAAGTCCGTCCACGGCAGCGATCTGCCGATCGTCGCCTTCGCGCTGACCGGCTATTCCAGCGTGCTCCTGTGGCGCAACATGCCGGGCCGCTGCATCGGTGCGCTATGGGCCAACCTGTCGCTGATGTACCACCGCAACATCAAGGTGCTGGACATCTACCTCGCGCGGTTGATGCTGGAATTCGGCGGGGCGACGATCTCCTTCGCCACGCTTTCGATCGTGTTCATCGCCATCGGCATGCTCGAGCCACCCGAAGATGTGATCCAGGTCGCGCTCGGCTGGCTGCTGCTGACGTGGTTCGGCGTGGGCCTCGCGATCCTGCTCGGCGCGCTGTCGCACGAGAGCGAGATCGTGGACAAGCTGTGGCACCCGTTCTCCTACCTGCTGTTCCCCCTGTCGGGCGCGGCCTTCATGGTCGATGCGCTGCCGGTCTTCGCGCAAGAGGTGGTGCTGTACATCCCGACCGTTCACGGGGTTGAGCTGGTCCGCGAAGGCTGGTTCGCGTCGCGCGCACGGGCGCATTACGACCTTTCCTACCTGATCGGCTTCAACCTCGTCCTGTCGGTCGCGGGGCTGATGGCGGTCCGCTGGGTCTCGCGCCGGGTGGTGCCCGAATGATCCGGGTGCGCGATCTGCACAAGTCCTACCGGACACGGTTCGGCGCCAATCACGTGCTGAAGGGGATCGGCTTCGAGCTTGCCATGGGGGAACGGCTGGGCATCCTCGGGCGCAATGGAGCGGGCAAATCCACCATGGTCCGCCTGATCAGCGGGGCGGAGCGGCCAACCTCGGGCACGATCGAAAGCGACCTGTCGATCTCGTGGCCGCTGGCATTCGGCGGCGCTTTCCAGGTCCAGCTGACGGGCGTCGACAATATCCGCTTCATCAGCCGCATCTACGAGCAGGACTTCGATCAGAATCTGGACTTCGTCGAACAGTTTGCCGAGCTGGGCCCCTACCTGCGCGAGCCGGTGCGGACCTATTCCTCCGGCATGCGCGCCCGGCTGGCCTTCGCGATCTCGATGATCATCGAATTCGACTGCTTCCTGATCGACGAGATCAGCGCGGTCGGCGATGCACGCTTCCACGATCGCTGCAATCACGAGCTGTTCGAAAAGCGCGCCGACCGGGCCATGATCATCATCTCGCACGATGCCGCCTATGTGCGCGACCATTGCAATCGCTGGGCGATCCTGCACGACGGGCAGTTGAACCAGTACGACGATTTCGAAGTGGCCTACGCCGACTTCAAGGAACTGATCGGGTGGAAACCCCCGCCCGGATGGCACGAGTTGCAGGCCACCACCGCATGAGCGAACGAGCGTTAGGATGATCAGGAACTTCCTCGAGAATTGGCGGAGCAAGCAGCCGGAAGGCCACGCGGCGCAGGCGGAGTCACGCCCCGAAGCCGTGCTGACCCAGTCCGACACCAGCATGCCAGAGCCCAGCCTGTGGGAGCCGGTGTCGCAGGCCTGCACGCAGGCGCAGCTGGAAGAGGCGCATTATTCGCACTGGTGCTCGCTCATCCGCGAAGAGCCGCGCATGCACCGCAAGCAGTGGGAATTCGCCTACATCCTCCAGGCGCTGCACATGCACGACATGGTCGAGGAAGGGCGGCGCGGGCTCGGCTTCGGTGTCGGCAAGGAGCCTCTGGCTGCGGTCTTCGCCAACCGCGGGGTCGAAATCCTCGCCACCGATCTCGAAGCCGATCAGGCCATCGGCGCGGGCTGGGCCGAGACCAACCAGCATTCCGACTCCAAGCGGCTGATGAATTCGCGCGGCATCTGCGACCAGGACCAGTTCGACCGGCTGGTCGACTTTCGCTTCATGGACATGAACAGGATCGACCGCAGCCTGCACGGCCAGTTCGATTTCTGCTGGTCGGCCTGTGCCTTCGAACATCTCGGCTCGATCGCGCAGGGCCTCGAATTTCTCGCCAATTCGGTGAAGTGCCTCAAGCCCGGCGGGATCGCCGTGCATACGACCGAGTTCAACTGCTCTTCCAACGACAAGACGGTCGACAACGAAAGCACGGTGCTGTTCCGCAAGCGCGATTTCGAGTCGGTCGAAAGGCGACTGCGGATGAAAGGCTGCGAGATCGAGTTCAACTTCAACCTCGGCCAGCAGCCGCTTGACCTGTATATCGACACGCCGCCCTACCGCTCGGACGATCACCTGAAGCTGCGGATTCAGGAATATACCGTGACCTCGTTCGGCATCCTGATCCGCAAGCCGGCGATCGAAGACGCCTGAGATGCCGCGCATCCTGATCGACGGCTACAATCTCGGCCTCGAAAAGGGCACCGGGGTTGCGACCTATGCCCGCAATCTCAGTTACGAACTGCATGCGATGGGGCACGAGGTTTCGGTCCTCTACGGCTATCGTTCGGCCTTCAACCGCGACGAATTGCTGCAGGAAATCAACTTCTTCGACGAGCCGGTGGAACTCAACCGCTTCCTGTTCCTGATGGAACGCGCGAAGCAGGCGCTGCGCGGTCCGCTGAGCTACCGGGCCGACAAGGTGCCGATCACGGGCCGGGTGGAATCGCGCACCTTCCAGGCGCGGCTGCCTTTTTTCGACACGATCTACAACTCGAACGACCTCTACGGAAACGCCCAGGGTGCCTACTGGATGTGGGGTCGCACGGTCGGCGTGAAGCTGCCCGAACAACCGGACCTTGCGCATTGGACCTATCCCCTGCCCGTCCGCGTGCCCGGCGTGCCAAACATCTACACGATGCACGATCTCGTCCCGCTCAAGCTGCCCTACACCACGCTCGACAACAAGCGACGCTACCTCCGGCTGATGCGCCTGCTGGCCGAGAAGGCGGATCACATCGTCACCGTGTCGGAAAACTCGAAACGCGATCTGGTCGATCTGCTCGGCATCCCGGCGGACAGGATCAGCAATACCTACCAGTCGGTGCAGATACCGGCGAAGTATCGCGACAAGCCGGAGGATCAGGTTGCGCGCGAGGTCGAAGGCGTCACCGGCTTCGGCTTCAGGGAATACATGCTGTTCTGGGGATCGCTCGAGCCCAAGAAGAACATCGGGCGGATGATCGAGGCCTATATGGCCAGCAACATCTCGACCCCGCTGGTCATCATCGGCGCGCAGTCGTGGAAGGCGGAGAAAGAGCTGGCGCTGCTCAACGAAGGCGATCCCGAGAAGCGGATCGTCTCCACCATCGAACGCAGGCGCGGCGCGCGCAAGCGGATCATCCGGCTGGACTATGCGCCCTTCGGCCTGCTGGTCAGCCTGATCCGCGGGGCCAGATGCGCGCTGTTCCCCTCGCTCTACGAAGGCTTCGGCCTGCCCGCGCTGGAGGCCATGCTGCTCGGCACGCCGGTGATCTGTTCCAACACCTCCTCGCTCCCCGAAGTCGTCGGCGATGCCGCCCGCATGGTCGACCCCTACGATACGCAAGCGATCACCGCCGCCATCCGCGAGCTCGACGCGGACGAGGGCCTGCGCGCCGATCTGGCCGAACGCGGGAGGGTGCAGGCGAGCCTCTACAGCCCCGAAAATTACCGCGCCCGGCTGCGCGGCGTCTATGATAGGTTCGTGTGATGCCTGATGCGACCAACCGCCGGTTTTGCGCACCGATTCTCGTCACCGTGCTGGCACTGGCCCTCGCCGGCTGTTCGAGTTTCGGCGCCGCCGGGCCGAGCACGCGCGAAGTGCGGGGCGCAAGCGATGCGCAATATGGGCAGAGCGATATCCTGGTGGTCGATCTGGACCGGCCCGCCGCCGGGCGCATCGCCGATTTTTCCGAGCAGCGCAGCTTCGCCAACGTCTTCGGCGGAATGTCCGCTGCCGCCCCACTGATCGAGCGCGGCGACACGATCGCCGTCACCCTATGGGAGGCCCCGCCCGCCGTCCTGTTCGGCGGCGCAGGCAACGCGCGCCTATCGCAAGACCCAATGCTCTCGGCCAGCACCACCCTGCCCGACCAGCGCGTCGACGAGGACGGAGCCATCGCCGTACCCTTCGCGGGCCGCGTACAGGTCGCCGGGCGCACGCCCCTCGAGGTCCAGCGCGACATCGTGGCGCGGCTGCGCGGCAAGGCGAACGATCCGCAGGCAGTCGTGCGGCTGGTCGACAACCAGTCGAGCAATGTCACCATTCTGGGCGAGGTCGCCAATTCGCGCCGGGTGCCGCTGACCGCGCGCGGGGAGCGCCTCCTCGATATCCTCGCGCAGGCTGGCGGTCCGACCGAGGATGTCGACAAGGTCACCATCCGGCTGGCGCGCGGGAGCCGGGCCGAGACCATGCCGCTGGAATCGATTATCCTCGACCCTGCACAGAACGTGCCGCTGCGCGCGGACGATGTGGTGACCGTGATCCACCAGCCCTTCAGCTTCATCGCGCTGGGCGCGGTGCAGCGCAATGCGGAGGTGCCGTTCGAGGGAAGCGGGCTCAGCCTCGCGCAGGCGCTCGGGCGGATCGGTGGGCTGCGCGACGATCGATCGGACGTGCGCGGCGTGTTCGTCTTCCGGTTCGAGGATGCGGCCGCGCTGCCGCCCGCCATCGCGGCGGAGGCGACGGCGACGCGCGACGGCCAGGTGCCGGTGATCTACCGGCTCGACCTGTCGCAGGCGGCGGGCATCTTCGTGGCGCGGGACTTCGCGATGCGCGACGAGGATGTGCTCTACGTGTCGAGCGCGCCGGGCGCGGACCTCCAGCGCTTCATCGCCACGCTCACCAGCTTTGCGCTGTCGTCGGTCGCGATCGGCAATTCGCTCTAGGGAGGCGCAATCCCGCGCTGCCGCTAGCGTTCCTGCAACGACTGGCGCGAGGTCTTGAGGATCGGCTTGGTGATGTATTCCCATACGGTCTGCGAGCCGGTGAGAATCTCGGCGGTCGCGGTCATGCCCGGCTGCAGGTCGATCGGGCGGTCGCCCTCTTGCCGGTTCATGCTCGATGTATCGACCTCCAGATTCACCCGGTAATAGGTGTTGATCGAGCCGTCCTCGCGCTCTTCGGACAGCGTGTCGGGGCTGATATAGACCACCTTCCCGTCGCCCGAGCCATAGACCGCGCTGTCGAAGGCATCGAAGTTCACACGCGCCCGCTGGCCGAGCTCGACATAGGCGATGTCGCGCGGGGGCACCTGCGCCTCTACGATCAGCCGCTCGCCCGTGGGCACGATCTGCAGCACCTCGTCACCCGGACGCAGAACGCCGCCCACGGTCGTCAGCCGCACGTTCTTGACGATGCCATCGGTCGGGGCGAGCAGCCGCGTGCCCTTCAGGCTGTCGTCGCGCTGGGTCAGCACCTGTTCGGCCGCGACCAGTTCCTCTTCGGTCTGCGCAAACTCGGTCTGCAACTCGCGGATATATTGCGCCCTCACATTCGCGATCTGCCCCTCGGTCTCGGCGATGACGCGTTCCATGCGGATGATCTCGACCGGAGCGACATCGCCCGTCTCCACCAGTGGACGGTGCAGATCGAGCTCGCGCCGCTGCAACCGCGCGGTTTCCCGAAGCGACTGGACTTCGGCTGCAAGCGCTGCCCTGCGCCGGGCAAAGAGCTGGCGCTGGTTGGCGATGAATTCGGGATAGTCGTTGAGGCTGGCCGGGAAGGTCAGCGCTTTGTCGAACAGTTCGGCGTCGATCCGCGCCATCCGGCTGCGCAGCGCAGCGACGCGGGCGCGCGATTCCTCGAGGCTCGCGGCAAGCTGCACCTCGTCCAGCTCGACCAGCACCTGCCCTTCGCGCACCCGGTCCCCCTCGCGCACATTGATCGCGCTGATCGCGCCGCCTTCCTCGCTCTGGACCACCTGGACGCGGGCGAAGGGCACCACCCGCCCCTGCGCGCGGGTGACCTGGTCGAGCTCGGCCCAGAAAGCCCAGACGACGAAGACGATCAGGCTCGCGCTGATCGCAATGATGATCCAGTGCGCCGGGCGCAGCGCCTTCATCACGACACTTTCCTTCCGATGTTGCGCGCGGTCACCGTGCCTTCGGGCGGTCCCGGTTGTGGCCTTTGCGGGCGGCTCTGCGCGATCAGTTCGGGAAGGATGTCGCGCGTGGGGCCATCACGCACGATCTTGCCATCGGCCATCGCGATGATCCGGTTGAAACGGGGAAGCAGCTCCAGCTTGTGCGTCACCATCACCAGGATTGCGTCATCGGCCAGCTGCGCGTCGATGGCGGCGAGCGCGGCATTCTCGGTCTGCTGATCGAGCGAGGCGGTAGGCTCGTCGAGCAACCAGACCTTCGGATTGGAGAGCAGCAGACGGTTGATCCCCACCAGGCTGCGCTGCCCGCCCGACAGGCCGCGACCGCCCTCCTGAATCTGCATCGCCAGACCATTGGCCTGCGCCGCGATCACCTTGTCGAGCCTGGTCTTTCCGGCCACGTCCATGATCTGCGCGTCGGTCACGTCGCCCAGCCCCATCACCAGATTGTCGCGCAGCGTGCCGTTCACCAGCCGCGCGTCCTGCGCGACGTAGCCGACATGGCGGCGCGCGATGTCGTCCGCCACCTGCCCGAAGTCGAGCCCGCCCAGCAGCACGCGCCCCTCGCCGGGCGCATAGAGGCCGGACAGCACTTTCAGCAGCGTCGACTTGCCCGAGCCGATTCCGCCGATCACCGCCACCCGCTCGCCCGGGTTGATAACCAGCCGCTCTATCTCGAGCGAGGGGCGCTGCGCCCCGGCATAGGTAAAGGCGATGTTCTGCGCGTCGTAACCGCCTTCTATTACCTCGGGCCGCAGCGCACCTGCGCGGCTTGCCGGATCGACCGGCAGGCGCATGATCGTATCGAGCGCGGCGAGCGAGGAGCGCGCATAGCCCCACTGGACGATCAGGTTGGGCATCTGCGCGACGAGCGGGCCATTGATGCGCCCCGAAATGATCGAGCAGGCGAGCAGCGCGCCGGTGGTGATCTGCCCGGTCGCCGCCAGATACGCGCCCCAGCCCATGATCGCGACATAGGCGATCTGCTGGAGGGTCGAGAACAGCGAGCCCGCCACTGCGGACGCCTTCTTCACGGGCATTTCGTAGTGGTTGATCTCGCGCACCAGCGTGTTCCAGCGCGCCATCATGAACCAGCCGCCGCGATTGGCCTTCACCGTCTCGTTCGCGTCGAGCGATTCGACCAGCATCCCGTTCTTGCGGTTGCCGCTCACCTGCGCGCGGTCGGTCCCCTTGCGGATCACCAGCGAGAGAATGAAGGCCAGCGCGAGCGCGATCGGCAGGCTGACGATGGGCACGATCGCGAGCTGGCCGCCGATCATGGCGATCACGAAGATGAAGAACAGCGCGAAGGGCAGGTCCGCCAGCAGGAACAGAGACCCCGAGGACATGACCTGCCGGATCTGCTCCTGCCCGCGCAGCTGTGCCGCCATCGTGCCGATACCGGGCGGGCGGGCATCGAGCCGGACGGCCTGCGCGCGGGCGAAGAAGAACTCGCTGACCTCGGCGTCGATCTCCTGCGCCTCCCGCTCGATCAGCAGCGCGCGCAGGGATCGCAACGTCAGGTCGAGGACAAGGGCAAAGCCGACGCCGACCGTCAGCACCAGCAGCGTGTCGAAGCTCGCCAGCGGGATCACCCGGTCGTAGAGCTGCATCGAATAGAGCGAGGTCGCGAGCGTCAGCAGGTTTGCGAAGATTGTGGCGAGCCCCGCCATCACCAGCGGCTGCTTGCGACGCATGATCGCGCGCCAGAAGACCGACGCCGCGCCGCCATCGACGCTCGCCAGCGGATCGGGGACCGAGAGCGAGAAGAACTGCTGATCGTCCCGATAGGCGAGCGGTTTGCGCGTGCCCGCCAGCTCGAGGCTGTCGTCGCCGTGCCATTGCCGCGCGACCGCCCAGCCTTCCGCCTCGTCGAACACCACCAGCGGGAACTGGTCGGGGCGCGGCCGCGCATGGATATGCCGCGCCGGCTCCCAGCCGATGATCCCGATCACCGCAGGCAGCGCCTCGACACCCTCCGGCACATGCGCCTCGCGCAATTCGGCGTTCCAGTGCGGCGAGAGCTGCTTGCCCATCACCCGCGCATAGTTGCGGATGGCGTTTTCGACGGTGCCCTTGCTCATCCGATGACTCCGCTGGTGCTGCCCGGCTGCCAGCGGCAGGTCAGCGCGAGGATTCGCGCCGTGCTTTCCGCCGCGATGACGCGCGCGTCGGCCTCGGAAAGCTGCGCCCCCGCAGCCTCGCGCGTGGCATTCATCACGTCGAGCCAGCTGCGCCGTCCGGCGATAAACTGGCGGCGATAGCTCGCGATAATCTCCTTGGCGGTGTCCGCCGCGAGCACGCCCGCGTCGATCCGCGCGCTCGCCGCCCGGACCAGCACGTAGTCGCGCCGCAACTGCTCGCGCAGCCGCCGCTCCGCATCGCCGAATTCGGCGATGGCCTGCGCGATCCGGGCATCGGCGGCGTCGACCGCGCTGAACTGTGCAAGGCCGTTGCCGAGCTGCGCGCGCAGGACCACCGCGGCGCGCGCGCCGGTAATCTCGTTCTGCGACAGCTGCAGGACGACCTCGGGCCAGACCTGCGATTTCGCGATCCTGCGCTGCGCCTCGGCCACATCGACCAGATCGGTCAGCGCCGCGAGTTCGGGGCTGCAGCCCAGCGCCTCGTCCAGCGCGATCTCCTGCGGAGGCAGCGTGTCGAGCGTGCTGACGAGCGGCAGGACGGCTTCGTAGTCGCCCTCTCCGGTCAGGGCCTGAAGCCTCACTAACGCGCCCTCGCGCGTCTCGCCCGCCATGGCGAGGTCGAGTTCGACCTGCGCGGTGCGCGATTGGCCCAAGGTCATGTCCGCTCGCGGGGAAACCCCCTGGTCGACCCGGCGACCGATTGCCGCGAGCAGGTCGCGATGTTCGCCCAGGCTTGCATCGAGGATGGCGTAGCGCGTGTCGGCGCGGACATAGTCGTAATAGGCCTGGGTCACGCGGAGCACGATATCGCTGCGCGCAGCATCGACGCGATCTTCGCCCGCGCGCAGGTTGGCCCGCGCCCGGTCGATCTCGCCGTCGATGCGGCCCCCGGACCAGATCGGCTGTTCGAGAATGGCGTTGAGCGCAAGGCCGTCCTGATCCGCGAAGGACGATCCTTCGGTCGCCGCCAGAGCTTCCACGCTCGCGCGCGGGTAACGGCCCCAGTGCGCGCCGCGCTTCTCGAAGGCGAGCGCGTCTGCCTCGGCCCTCGCAACGCGCACCCGCGGGTGGGTGTCTGCCGCAAGCGTGGCCGCACGGTCGAGCGGGTCGGGGATCGCGATGGGTGCAGGCACCGGCGCGCGGTCGCGCTCATCCATCGCAGGGCCATAGGTGGCCGCCTCGCCCGAGCGCACCTCGTCCGCCGACGCAGCAAGCTCGCCCGTCGCATCCTGCGCGACGAGACCCCCCGCCGCATGGCAGAGCAAGGTCAGGGACAGCAACCGGGCAGCAGCGCGCACTCTCGAAATCCATTTCGTCGCAGCGTCCGGCTCATCGCGCCGCGCTGCAGTTCCAATGGGTTGGACTACGCCAAGAACCCCGCCGTCACAACATTCCAGCCGAGAGGCGCATTTGGCGGAGGGCCATCACATGCCCGGCTCGCCCGCTGCCTCCAGCATCGTGTCGAGCGCGGGCATCAGGCTCCGCGCGAAAACGCGGGCGGCGTCCGCAACGGCCGTCCGGTCCGCCTCGTCGCCGACTTCGTAGGTATAGGCGGGTATGCCGAACCGCTCGTTGAACCAGTTTTTCGACGTACCCGAGCCGGGGTTGGCGTTGCGCCGCTCGATGGTGAAGGAATAGCCTTCGATCGCTTCGCTGTTCCGCCCCAGCCAGTCTTGCAGGAAGGTTTCCTGCGAAGGATCGGTCTCCTCGGCCCCCTGCACGTAGAACAGGTTGGTGCGGGTGGAGTGGAAATCGATCATCAGCACGGGCCTGATCGCAGGATCGAGCCCGTCCAGCCATGCACCGACCGCAGCCGTTTCGGGCTGCGAGAACACGCCCCAGTCGCGGTTGAGATCGGTGCCGCCCAGATTGGCGCGCCAGTGGCCGCGCATCACCCCATCGGGATTGAGCAGGGGCACTACCAGCACCTGATACGTCGCGGGGTCGATCGTGCCCGCCTCGTAGCCGGCGACGATTTCTTCGAGGAATGTTTCCATCGCCACCGCCCCGCTCACTTCGGGCGGATGCGCCCGGCCCAGCAGAACGATCAGATGCGGCGCTGCCGGATCGCCCATCCGCAGGCCGACAATGTCATTGCCGTCCCAGCTGCTGCCGAGGATCGTCCGGTCGACATGGCTCGAGCGTTCGAGCTTCTCGGCGGACGCCGCATAGCGCGCCGCACCGAAAATCTCCTGCCCGCTGACCAGCCCCTCGCCCGGCGGGACAGCGAAGCTCGCCACCTTGCCCTCGGCCTCCTCGGCAAACGCGAGAATGCGCGTGCCTTGCGCATCGGTCAGCTTGGGTGCGTAACGGTGTTCGGCCAGCGGGTAGTCGATCGCAATCGCCACATCGCCCCCCGGCTGTGCATGGTAGCGGAAGGCGTACCACGGGCTCGGGTTGATCGGCGGGGCGTGTTCGGGCGTCACGACGATCCGGAACGCCCGCTCCCCCTCGATCACGCATGTCGATTGCGACGCCCCTGCGAAATCGAATGCGATTTCCACCTGCGAGGTTGCGCATCCCGGCGCAGCGATCGCAGGTGCCGAAAGCTCTGGCAGGGGTGCCTGCTGCGCGCAGGCCGCCGCGAGGAGGGAGAGCGCCAGCATAACCGGCGCCCTCCCCCACCTCTTCGCGTCAGAACCGCTTGCGCAGTTCGACATGGAATACGCGCCCGCGTGCGCTGTGCAGTTCGCTGAAGTAGCCATAGGTCTCGTCGGCCAGCGGCGGATCCTCGTTGAACAGGTTGTTGATCGCAAAGCGGAGCCTCGTTCCATCGAGCGCGGTATCGTTGTCGATGCTGTAGGATATCGAGAAGTTCATCGTGAACCAGTCTTCCACCGGGAAGAAGTTCGCGTTGGGATCGTCGGAGACGACAAGGTTGTCGCGCACCACGCTGGTATCGTACACCTTCCCGACATACTGGCCGTAGAGCCCCACATCGACCGGCCCGCTATCCCAGTTGACCGCCGCGTTGAAGCGCCACTTGGGCCGCCCCTCCACCTCCAGCAGTTCGCCGAGGCCGCCGACCGTGACGTCGAGCGGCAGCGTACCGTCGGCGACCGCGTCGAGGATTTCCTGCCCTTCGGGGCCGGCATCCTGGATGAAGCTGATCAGCCGCGCCGCATTGAGGCGGAGGCGGAAATTGCCCAGCCCGAAGTCCGGCACGCGGTAGTAGAGGCCGAAGTCGACACCCTTCGAGGTGCGGCTGTCGAGGTTGAGATAGGGATCGAGCACGTAGTCGATCCGGCCCACCGGATCGATGCCGGTGCCCGCGAACAGCGCGATCTCGTCCGCCGTGGGGGCAAGCCGCACGACATTGGGATTGGAGCTGCCGTTGAGGCGGCGCAGGAGGTCGAGCGCGATGGCGTTGTCGTCTCCGAAGGTGCCGACGAGGCCGGTCTGCCGGATGCGCCAGTAGTCGGCGGTCAGCGTCAGGCCGGGGATGAATTCCGGCTCCAGCACGATGCCCAGGTTGATGCTCGTGCTATCCTCGGGGACGAGGTTTTCCGAACCCGACCGGATCGAGATGACACCCGCGCCGGGGCAGGCCCCGAGGCCGGAAATCTGCCCCTTGATGACCTGCGCCTGGCAGATGACGAAGTCGTCGCGCGTGTTGGACCGGGTGGTGCCCTCGTCGTTCACCTGCACCAGGTTGGGTGCCCGGAAGCCGCGCGACCATGCGCCGCGCAGGGTCACGCCGGGAAGCGTGGTCCACGAGGCGGCGACACGCGGGACCGCGGCGGTCTCTTCGATATCGTTGAAATGTTCAATCCGACCGGCGAGCTGGACGTTGAACTCCTCGACCAGGGGGATGTTCATGTCCGGCGCGACCAGCGGGACGAAGACTTCGGCGAAGGCGGAGTAAACATCGCGCCGACCGTCGGTATCGGGCGAGGGGCTGGTTCCGGCAACGTCGCTGCCGTTGAACTCGCCCGTCACGCTGTCGGTAAAGGTGATCGTGCCGTCGAGCCGCGGATCGCGGTCGTCGAAGAAGGTCTCGCGCCGCCATTCGATGCCCGTCGCCACGCCGACATCGCCGCCCGGCAGGACGAACAGATCGTCGCGGCTGAGCTTGAAATCGGCCAGCGCCAGGCTGGTGCCGCCCTTGCGATATACGTCGATACGGAAAGGATCGATCGAGGATTGCGGATTGGGCGTGCAGTCGCCCTGCCCCGGATCGCCGGTGACGCAGCCGCCGTTGAACGGGTTGTAGGCATCGGGCGTGGTCAGGTTGATCTGCTGCTGCATCAGCGTCAGCGACACGCGGTTGCGCGCCAGATCGTAGGACGTCGCTTCGGAATAGAGGAACGCGGTATCGAAGTCCCACGCGCCGAAATTGCCGCGCAATCCGCCGAGCGCACGATAGGTGTCCTTGTCCACCGAGACATCGCGGTTGCCGACATCGACGAAGCGGTAGCGCTCCATGATCAGGTCGGCACCGTCCGCCGCGATGGTCGTGCCGGGCAGCCGCTCCGGATTGGGCACACCATTACGAAGGACCGGCCCGAACGGGTTGTAGTAGGCATCGCGCGCAATGCCGACCGGCACGGCGCTGAGGATCGCCGAGGCTTCGATATTGCGGCGGTTTTCGGAGCGGTAGTAGCTGCCCTCGAAATAGGCCTCGAGGCTGTCGGTCAGCTCGTAACTGAGCAACGCCATCGCGTTGTAGCGCTGCTTGCGGCTGATCAGGTTGTTGCCGGTGTTGGTGTTGTAGCGCACGTCGCTGGTCGGCGTGGTGCCGTTGCGCGCGCAGACCCCGCCCCCGAAATCGAGCCGGCAGCCGGGGAAGGTATCCGGCTGGAGGTAGAAATCGTCATCGCCGATCGGCGTGCGGTTCGACGGGGCCTGGATATCGAACTGCCCGAAGGGGCCGAAGGTGTTGCGGTTGTTGAACGACGCATCGCCGTCGAAGTCGGTCCCCGCCACCAGCGGTCGCCTATCTTCCTCGCCCGCATAGGCGCGTTCGGACGCGGGCTGGCCGTTCTCGAAGAAATAGCCGCCGTAGAGGGTCAGGTTGCCGCGCCCTTCCGCGAAGTCGAAGCCCAGCCCGCCGCTGAGGCTGTAGCTGAAGAGGCTGGTCCCGTCCGATGCGCGCCAGTCGCCTTCGACGAAGCCACCGTCGAGCCCGCCCTTGAGCACCGTATTGATAACACCGGCGACAGCGTCGGCGCCGTAGATCGCCGAGGCACCGTCGCGCAGCACCTCGACCCGCCGGACACTACCCGGAGCGATCTCGTTGGTGTCCGAACTGACCACCGGGACCAGCAGTTCGGTCTGGTAGCCCGGATGCAGCGTCATGCGGCGGCCGTTGATCAGCAGCAGCGTGTTGCCCGTGCCCAGATCGCGCAGGTTGACCGATCCCACATCGCCGCGCGCGCTGTTCTGCGTGGTGGAGTTCTGTTCGTTGAAGGCGACCGTGCCGGTCTGCGGGATCGAGCGGAACAGTTCGTCGCCCGAGGATGCGCCGGTATTCTCGATTGCCTGCTCGTCGATGACGGTGACAGGCAGGACATCGTTGATCTTGGCGCCCTGAATCTGGGTGCCGGTCACGACGATGGTCGGTTCCGTTTCGGCCAGATCGTCTTGTGCCGGCGCGGCCTGATCGGACTGTGCGCCCTGCGTTGCCTGCGGATCGGCCTGCGCGGCGGCGCCCGTCGCCCACACACCGGCCAGAATGCTTGCGCCGGACAGCAGCGCCAGCCTGGTCATGCTATTGGTTCTCATTGGTACGTGCCCTCCCATTGTCTCTACCCAGTCGTTCGCCTGCTCTGCCAGGCATCAAAAATATCCGGCCACTGGCTCAGGATTTCGTTCGGTTTGCCGAGACCCCAGCCGTGCCCGCCCTCTTCGAAAATGTGCAGCTCGGCGCGCGCGCCCTTGGCGATCAGCGCCTGGAACAGCGCGATGCCGTGGCCCGGAGGCGTGATCGGGTCGTCGGCGGCGGAGAAGATGATCGTGGGCGGCGCGTCCTTCGACGCATGCGTGTCGAGCGACCAGGCCTCCTGCGCCGCCGTATCCGGATCGCGGCCGATGATCTCGCGCCGCGTGCGCGTGGTGTCGTAGGGCTTGCGCAGCGACACCACCGGAAACAGCAGGGCGGCGAAATCGGGCCGCGCGCCGACGCTCTCGAAACGATCCCGGCCCTCGTACAGCGCGCGCTCCGGCTGAAGCGCGGTGAACCCCGCCAGATGCCCGCCCGCCGAAAATCCCATGATGCCGATCGCATCGGACCGGATGCCGAATTCACCTGCGCGGGTGCGGATGATCTTCATCGCGCGCTGCGCATCGGCGAATGGCGCGCTCGCCTCCCAGCCATCGTTCGGCAGGCGGTAGATCAGCTCGAACACGGTGTAGCCGCGCGTCTGCAGCCACTGCGCGGCGGGCGTCGATTCCTTCCAGAGCTGGATGCGGAAATATCCGCCCCCACCGCACACCAGCACCGCCTTGCCGTTGGGATGGTTCGGCCGGTAGACGCGCATGCGCGGGGTCGAGATGTTGGAGACCGCGCCGTAGCCGCTGCCCTCTCCGCCGATCTCTTCCGGGCCCTCGACATTGCCCTTGCCGGGCGGCGTGCCGGGCCACAGGAGGATCTCCTCCGCCGGATGGGCGAGCGCGGGCACGCCCGCCAGCACGACGCCCGTGGTGACCGTCGCCGCAGAGATGAAGCTGCGCCGGTCGATCATGCCGCACCTCCCAGGCTCTCGGCGATCGCCTCGCTATGCGGGCCGGAGCGTTCGTGCCGTTCGATATCCTCTTCGGGCAGCGGCAGGGGATGGCCCGACAGCGCCGCCTTCAGCCGGTCGCGGTCGAGCGCATTTTCCCACTTCGCGACCACCACGGTCGCCACGGCATTGCCGATGAAATTGGTCAGCGCGCGGCACTCGCTCATGAAGCGATCGATACCGAGGATCAGCGCCATGCCCGCGACCGGGACCGTGGGCACCACCGAAAGCGTCGCCGCGAGGATGACGAAGCCCGCGCCGGTCACGCCCGCCGCGCCCTTGGAACTGACCATGGCAACCAGCACCAGCGCGATCTGCTCGCCCAGCGACAACTGGATGCCGACCGCCTGCGCGATGAACAGCGCGGCGAGCGTCATGTAGATATTGGTCCCGTCGAGATTGAAGGAATAGCCGGTCGGCACGACCAGCCCGACCACCGTCTTGCGGCAGCCGGCGATTTCCATCTTCTCCATCAGGCTCGGCAGCGCGGCCTCGGAGGAGGATGTGCCGAGCACCAGCAGCAGTTCCTCGCGCAGATATTTGATGAGCGCGAAGATAGAGAAGCCGGTCAGCCGTGCCATGATGCCCAGCACCACGATCACGAACAGCAGCGAGGTGAGGTAGAAGGTGCCCACCAGCGCAGCGAGGCTGGCCAGCGAGCCGATGCCGAACTCGCCGATGGTAAAGGCGATCGCGCCGAAGGCCCCGATGGGGGCAAGCTTCATCAGCATGTGAACCAGCTTGAAAATCACCTGGCCGAAAGAGCTCAGCACGTCGAAGACGAGGTCGCTGTGCGGCCGGGTCGCGGCAATCGCGACACCTGCGAGCACCGCGATCAGCAGGACCTGGAGGATCGAGCCGCTGGTCACCGCGCTGAACAGCGTGGTCGGGATGATGCCGAGGAGGAAGCCGGTCAGCGTGTGTTCCTCGGCCGCATTCGCGTAATTCTCGACCGCGGCTGTATCGAGGCTCGCCGGGTCGATGTTCAACCCGCTGCCGGGCTGGACGATATTGGCGACGGTCAGCCCGATGACCAGCGCGAGCGTCGAGAAGAACAGGAAATAGGCAAAGGCTTTCCACGCCACGCTGCCGACCGCGGACATGTCCTTCATGCCCGCAATGCCGGTCGCCACGGTGACGAAAATGACCGGCGCGATGATCATCTTCACGAGGTTGATGAACCCGTCGCCGAGAGGCTTGAGCGATGCGCCCAGATCGGGGAAGAAGTGCCCGGTCAGCGCACCCACGACGATTGCGGCCAGAACCTGGACGTAAAGCTGCCGGTAGATCGGCTTGCCGTGATCCGACAGGCCCGGAGCCGCAGGCCCCTGTTCGCTAACATCCACTGAGATATTCCCCTCGCCTACGGCTTTTCACCGCCTTCGGGCCATTATGCGGGCAGCGATCCGGTCGGCGCAAAACCTGACCGGCCAAAACTTATCTCAATGAGGACAGGGGTTTAAAAATATCGCCTCCGATTACTGTGCGGTTTTTCGCACGGTTTGATTGCCATTTGTGCGAAAAACCGCATTCATCGCAGGATGAGCGAGACCGGGATCAGTTGGGGGTGGAAACGATGGGCGATCCTTGCCGTCGTCCTTCTGGCAAGCGCCGTGGCCGTCGTGCTGCTGGTCGACCGGACCACGCGCGCAGGCGCCATCGTCGAAGAGCAGCGTGCCGCCCATGACGAGGCCTCGATCCTCGCCGCCAGCCTGACCAGCGAGCTCGACAAGTTCAGCCTCTTGCCGCTGGCGCTCGCCAAAGATCCGCAGGTCGCGGCGCTGGTGGGGGGAACCTACGGCGATGCACGGGCGCTCGACCGCAGGTTGCAGACACTGGCATCGCAATCCCATGCAGCGGCGATCTATGTGATGGACCGCAAGGGCCACACGCTGGCCGCAAGCAACTGGCACCTGCCGACCAGTTCGTCGGATCGGACTACGCCTTCCGCCAGTATTTCCGCGATGCCCTGCGCGAGGGAACCGCGACCCAGTTCGCGCTCGGCACGGTGAGCCGCAAGCCGGGCCTCTACATCGCCGCGCGTGTCGGCCCCGATTCCGCACCTACCGGCGTGGTCGCGGTAAAGGTCGAATTCGACCGGACCGAAGCGAACTGGCGGCGCGCCACGCGCGGCGTTTATGTGACCGACGCCGATGGGCTGGTCCTTCTCACCAGCAGGGAGGACTGGCGCTTCCATCTGACCTCCCCCGAACCCCGGCCGCGCGATGCGAACGCGGACCTGCGGCAGTTTGGGCGTTCCTCCTTTCCCTCGCTGCTTCCGCTGATCGAAGGGCTGAACGAGGAGGTCGTGCAAATGCCCCTGGCGCAGAGCCCGCAGGGCATTTCCCCCGAAGGCTGGGACCTGCATCTCATTCTCGATCCCGGCCCCCGTGTGGCCGCTGCGGTCGCGACGGGCCGGCTCGCGCTGGCGCTCCTGTTCGGACTCCTGCTGGCGCTCGCGCTCGCCCTCGTGCTGCTGAACAAGCGGCGGCGTGTGCGCGAAGAGGCGATCGTCGCCGAACGGACCGCGACCCTGCGCGCCCATCTGTCGCAGGCCAACAGGCTGGCGACGCTGGGCCAGATCTCCGCCGGCGTGACCCACGAGATCGGCCAGCCGGTCGCGGCGCTGCGGGTCTTCGCCGAAAGCGGCGAGAAGCTGATTGCAGCCGGCAAATCGGATCAGGCGGCGGCCAATTTCCGGGAGATCGTGAGTCTGGCAGACCGGATCGGGCGGATCACCGGCGAGCTGCGGCGCTTCAGCCGTCGCCAGCCGGGCGAGACGCGGGTGGTTGCCATCGGCGAGATCATCGACGGTGCGATGCTGCTGCTACGCGACCGCATCGTCTCGCTCGGCAGCCGGGTCCGCCTGCCCGAGGAGAGCTTGCGCGCAGTAGAGGTCGCCGCCGAGCACGTCCGGCTGGAGCAAGTGCTGGTCAACCTCCTCCAGAACGCCCTCGATGCCACGGGGCCGGACGGCGAGATCGAGATCGCGATCGCCATCGCCGAGGGGCGGCTGCGCCTCCACGTGATCGACCAGGGAGAGGGGATACCCGAGGACCGGCAACGGATGCTGTTCCAGCCTTTCGTGACGAGCAAGTCCGACGGGCTGGGGCTGGGGCTGGTCATCTCGCGCGATATCATGCGCGATCTCGGCGGCGACCTGCTGTTCGAACAGCGCGGCGATGCCACCTGCTTCACCATGCTGGTGCCCCTCGCGACATGAGCCGGGACGCGCCCGACGTCATCCTGGTCGAGGATGACCAGTCGCTCCGTACCGGAGCGGCGCAGGCTCTCGAGCTGGAGGGGTTGAGCGTCGCGTCCTTCGCGGATGCTCCTTCCGCGCTCCAGGGCATCGCCAAGGACTATCCCGGTGTGGTGGTGAGCGACGTGCGATTGCCCGGCATGGACGGGATCGAGATGTTCGACCGCCTGCGCGAACGCGACCGCACGATGCAGGTCATCTTCACCACCGCGCATGGCGATGTCGACATGGCCGTCCAGGCGATGAAGAGCGGCGCGGCGGACTTCTTCACCAAGCCCTATTCGATCGCGCGGCTCGCCCACGCGATCCGGCGGGCGCAAGAGGTCCGCACGCTCGAGATCGAGAATCGCAAGCTGCGCAGCGAGCTGGAGGTTCGCGAGCAGCCCGGAATGATCGGGCGCTCGCCCGCTGCCCTGCGCCTCGCGACGATTGCCCACGAGGTCGCGCAGACCGATACCGACCTGCTGCTGCAGGGCGATCCGGGCACCGGCAAGAGCCACCTCGCCCGGCAGATCCACGATCTCAGCCCGCGCTCCGACCGGCCTTTCGTCGTGATCGACCCGGGCATCTTCGCCAACGAGGAAGCGAACCTCCTGCTCTACGGGCGCGATCCCTCCGCCGCGCTCTCGCGCTCGGGAATGATCGAGCGGGCTGCGGGCGGGACGCTGGTGCTCGAGGGGATCGAGCATATTCCGCGCAGGGCCCGCGCGCGGCTGGTCAGCCTGATCGATTCGCGCAGCTTCCTTGCGCTGGGGGCGGACCGGCCGCGCAAGGTCGACCTGCGGATCATCGGCACCAGCGCATCGGGCGACCCCGACCCCACGGGCCTGCGCGACCGGCTGGGCGGGATCACCCTCGCCCTGCCGCCGCTTATCGAGCGCAAGGAGGATATTCCCGAGCTCTTCCGGCATTTCGTCGGCGAATACGAGGAGAGCCTGGGGAGGACCGCCGCGACCGTCAGCGAGATCGAGTGGACCCACCTGATCTCGCACGACTGGCCCGGCAACTTGCGCGAATTGCGCATGTTCGCTCAAAATTTCGTCCTTGGCCTCACCCGCCTCGCCACGCCGGGCGCCGCCCATCCCGACGATGTCAGCCTCCGCTCGATGATCGAGAATTTCGAAAAGGCGATCCTCGAAGATGCGCTCGCCCGGACCGGCGGAAAGGTGCCCGAGGTGCAGCGCAACCTGTCGATCCCGCGCAAGACGCTCTACGACAAGTTCCGCAAATACGGGATCAAACCCGGCGCTTTCCGGAGTTGATGGCGGAGCGGGAGGGATTCGAACCCTCGATACGGGGTTACCGTATACACACTTTCCAGGCGTGCGCCTTCGACCACTCG
>MDTG01270108.1_pt1 | contig 41263 bp, 38 predicted proteins | sample 811421 | NCBI WGS metagenome assembly MDTG01 (sample SAMN05326645, study PRJNA326480) | marine metagenome | isolation source: seawater | place: Pacific Ocean: South East | collected 2011 | reverse complement strand
TTCGTAGTCTGGCGTACCGGTTTTGTACCGGCTCCGAAGGCAGAGGCCACAGGTTCGAATCCTGTCGGGTGCGCCATTCTCCAGAAATCGTCGCAACCAAAGCGCCTCAAGGGTGCACGAAGAAAATCGCGTAACACAGGCGTGTTGCACCCCATTGTCGTTTTGATTGTTCACGCGATGCCGAAAGCCTGCTCGAACAATTGCGCGGCCTAGCTCCAGCCGTTCTCCAGAAAATGCGCGGCGCATCCGGCGAGGAAGGCACTGCCCTTGGGCATCACGCTTTCATCCACGATCATGCGGCTGGAATGCAGGCCGCAGCAACCCTTCCAGTCGACGCCTTCGGCTGCGACGCCCAGAAAGAACATCGCGCCCGGCACTTTTTCAAGCACATAGGAGAAATCCTCTGCGCCCATTGTGGGGGCGGGGCGCGTGGCCCAGGGTTCTTCGCCGCCAAGCCCCTCTGCCACCTGCTGCCCCAGTTCGACTGCGCGCGCGTCGTTGATGGTAGGCGGAAAGCCGGGCGTTATGGCCACCTGTGCCGTGCAACCATGCGCGCGGGCCACGTTCTCCGCCACGTCGCGCACGGCATCCTTCATCGCCGCGCGCCGTTCGGGGGAGAGGTTGCGCATGGTGCCCTGCAGATACGCACTGTCGGGAATGATGTTGTGCGTGGTGCCCGCCTCGATCCTGCCGATCGTCAGCACGCTGGCCTCTGTCGCTGCGAAACGCCGGGTCAGCATCAGTTGCAGTGCCAGCACGATTTCAGCGGCGACGGGCACCGGATCCATGGCGTCATGCGGCATGGATGCGTGTCCGCCGCTGCCATTCACGGTAATTTCCAGCATGTCGGCCGATGCCATCATTGCTCCTGCCCGCCCTTCCAGGCGACCATGCGGAGCATTGGGCCACACGTGCAGGGCAAAGGCGGCATCAGGCAGCGGATAGTCCGCGCTGCCGCCCAGCAAGCCATCCTCCAGCATGTGGCGGGCGCCGTGAAAGCCTTCTTCACCCGGCTGGAACATGAAGCGGACCTCGCCCGCCAGATCGCTGGCCTGCGCCGCCAGAACGCGCGCCGCGCCTGCCAGCATGGCGGTGTGCGCATCGTGTCCGCAGGCGTGCATACGGCCCGGCACGGTGGAGGCGAAGTCGAGCCCGGTGTGCTCGTCCATTGGCAAGGCATCCATGTCGCCGCGCAGCAGCACCGCAGGGCCAGGCTTGCCGCCTTTCAGCACGGCCACGGCGCCCGTGCAGGACGGGCCTTCGCGCCATTCCAGTGGCAGGTCCGCCAGCGCATCCTTCACCTTCGCCAGCGTCTTTGGCGTTTCCAGACCCAGTTCGGGTTCGGCATGAATGGCGCGGCGCAGGGCGGTGATGGCGCCTTCGTGCGCGCGGGCGGCATTCAGCAGGTTTTCGGTCAGCATGGTTCTTTCCCGCAGGTGGCTGGCGAGAGCTGCACCCTCGCAAGATGGTTGAAAGCGGCGTTATGCCACCCATTTGCATCGCGCGCATCCCAGAAACAATGGCCGGAAGGTGATGCGCATAGAACACAGGCAGGCCGAGATATGTTGCGCTGCGGCGACAGGTTGCACCGGCAACACACAAAAACGTAGTATTCAACGCGGCCCCATGGTTAAGGCAAGCACGTCATGCGTAGCAGCATTCATCTTTTCGAGCATTTGCCGCAGGTGGACGCGGTTCCGCATGCCGCGAATGACTATGCGCTGTCATCCGTGCGCACGCGTCCGCTGATCGGCCTGATCCGGAATGATCGCAGCCATCGTAATGTCGGCCGCTCTTCCAGCGAAGACCTGCGCGAAGGCGTCCTGCTGGCAACACCGCACCGGCGCAGTGAGCTGCTGGAAGTGCTGAGGGACTTTGCTGACAAGCGCGTCGACTATCTGGCGGTGGATGGCGGCGATGGCACCGTGCGCGATGTGCTGACCTGCGGCGCTGGCATTTTTGGAGACAGCTGGCCGATGCTCATCATCCTGCCGGGCGGCAAGACCAATGCGCTGGCGCTGGATCTGCGCCTGCCGACGGACTGGTCGCTGGATGATGCGCTGGATGCCGTCGCGCGTGGCAAGCTTACCCGCCGCCAGCCCCTTGTGGTTGCCCAGCGCGATAACGAACGCTCGCAAGTGCGCGGCTTCGTGCTGGGCGGCGGGGTGTTCAATCACGGCGTTGCGCTGGGCCAGCGCAGCCACAAGCTGGGTGCGTTCAATCACGCGGTGGTGGGGCTTACCGCGGCGTGGAGCGTCCTGCAGGCATTCTTCGGCCGCGCAGACAACAAGTGGCGACAGGGAACTGCAATGCGGCTGCGTATGCCGAATGGCGAGGAGCTTCCGCATTGCGGCGGCTTGCCCGAAGGCGAACGCTACATGCTGTTTGCATCCACTCTTGAGAACCTGCCGGCGGGCATCGATCCCTTCCGCGGCGTGGACCATGCCCTGAAGGTCGGCGTTCTCGACAATCCGCGGCGCAGCCTGTTGCTGCGGCTCGGGTCGGTATTTCGCGGCACGGCCACTGCCGAAACGAAGCGGCGCGGCTTCCATGCCTTTGGCGGCGATGGGGTAGACCTGGATATCGGCGACGCCTTCATCCTCGATGGCGAGGCTTTCCCGGCCGGGCAATATCGCCTGTCTGCCGGGCCGAAGCTGCGCTTCGTCGTACCGTGAACCTGCCGTCGCGCGTGGGCGCGGCGCTTTCCCGCGAAGTCGATCCTGCAGTCCTTGCATTCGCCGCAAGACTGGCGCGTGAGGGCGACGCGCGGGCCGTGCTGTTTTACGGCTCCAACCTGCGTACCGGATCGCGCGAGGGCGTGCTGGACTTCTATGTGCTGACTGCGGGGGAGCCGGAGAAGGGCCTGTGGCCGACTGTTTCCTATCGCGAGTGGGACCACGAGGGAGAAACCCTTCGTGCGAAGATCGCCACCATGACGATGGCGAAATTTGCCCAGGCAGCGCGCGGTGAAACCATCGATACCACTATCTGGGCGCGCTTCGTCCAGCCCAGCGCACTGGTCTGGCAGGCGGACGAGATCGCGCGGCAGAATATATTGGCAGCAATCGCTGCGGCAGCTGTCACCGCGGCGCGGCTGGCCGTGGCGCTGGGGCCGGACAGCGGAACGGAGGCGGATTTCTGGCGTGCGCTGTTTCGCGCCACTTATCGCGCCGAACTGCGGGTGGAAAAGCCGGGGCGCGAGGATTCGATTCTGGCACTCAATCCAGAGCACTTCGATGGCCTGTTGCCTGCCGCACTGGAAGCAGGCGGCATACCGTATGGGCGCGATGGCAACGAGTTGACACCCCGAATTACCTCGGGTGAGCGCAAGCAGGTGCAACGCTGGTGGGCGAAGCGACGCCGGATGGGCAAACCCCTGAATATCGCGCGGCTGGTACGCGCCACGCGCACGTTCGACGGGGCGGGGCGCTATGCCGCTTGGAAAATCGAACGCCATACCGGCGTCCCTGTCAAAGTGACGCCGTGGCGCGAGAAGCACCCGATCCTTGCCTCACCCGCCGTGGCCTTGCAGCTGTGGCGGGCGAAGCGGAAGAACCGGGATTAGCGATTACATATAGCGCATGCGGATCGACATCGGCAGCACTTCGCGCCCGATCGAGAAGCGCGTCTTGTCTATGCCGGGCTTGCCCAGATTGAAAATGTTGATGCTGGGGTTGTTCGACATGCCGCCGCCATCGCTGGTGATGTCGGTGCGGCCATTGTTGTTCTTGTCGTGGCGAATGGCGATTGCATAGTTGCCAGCGCGCGGCACCGGCATGCAGATCTGCATGGCGCCGTTGCGGGCCGGCACTTCGATCCGGTTGATCCAGCGGCCGCTTTCCAGCCAGTCCGCCCGGGTTCCGGGGTACAATTGCACGCGCACGGTGCCGTTCGATCCATCAATGTTGGTCACATTGATCCATACCGCCGGGCCTTCACCCTGGCACGGCGCGACCGAATGGTTGATTTCATTGCGCAACTGCGCGCCTGCCGGAGCCGAAAGGCCCACGGCAACCGCCGCAGCGGCAGCGATGCGTAAAAAGCGCCTGGTCTTCAAAGTCATACAATCCCCTTGGCCAGCTAAACAGGCATGACGATGCCATATTGGGCATCAGAAACGCGATTTCCACCGGCTTAGTCTTTAGTTGCCAGTCTTTTGCTCATACGGCGCTGAACCGAGGCTGAAGCAGCATGAAATCTCAGGCTAAGGGCAGCGCGCCGCAACACTGGTGGAAAACGCTCCCGTTGCCGCTTGTTAGGTGATTCGTGCCCCTCTAACGCGAATCATTAATCATGGCCGGAACTCTTATTTCACCCTCGATACTTTCCGCCGACTTTTCAAAGTTGGGCGAAGAAGTGCGCGCAATCGATGCTGCAGGCTGCGACTGGGTGCACGTGGATGTGATGGATGGGCATTATGTGCCCAATCTCACCATCGGGCCGGACGTGGTGAAAGCGCTGCGGCCGCATTCGCGCAAAACCTTCGATGTGCACCTGATGGTGTCGCCGGTGGACATGTGGATTGAGCCGTTCGCCAATGCCGGGGCCGACATCATCACCGTTCACCCGGAAGCGGGCCCACACGTCCATCGCAGTGTGCAGGCCATCAAGGCGGCGGGCTGCAAGGCGGGGATTTCGCTCAATCCCGGCACGCCGGCCAAGATGCTCGACTACCTCCTTGAGGAAATCGACCTGGTGCTGATCATGAGCGTGAACCCCGGTTTCGGCGGGCAGAGCTTCATCCCCTCGCAGCTTCGCAAGATAGAAGCCGTGCGCAAGGCCATCGACAAGGGCGGGCATGATGTCCTGATCGAAGTGGACGGGGGCGTGAACGTCGATACCGCCCAGCAATGCGTTGATGCAGGGGCCGACGTGCTGGTGGCGGGATCTGCCACCTTCAAGGGCGGGCCGGATTGCTACGCCGCCAACATCGCGGCTCTTCGGGGAGACAGTCGGTGAACGCACATTCTGCCGAGCTTTCGCGCAAGGTCTCGAGGGAGAGGCTGGAGAAAGCCGGTCAGATGGCAATGCCGCTCGGTGCGGAACAGCGAGAGGACCTTATCGAGAGCGAAGAGGATAACGGCAGGACGGAAGACCTCGCGCCCGATCGCGCACTGGTGATCACCGATTTCTCGCCGCCCGCCGCCTCGCCCGCCGATCGCCTGATGCGGCTCGCCTTCAGTCTCGGCGTATCGCACTCCACGATTGTCGCGCCCTTCCGCAAACCCCTGCGCCCGCGCCTGCTGGCGACGGTGGAAGCGCCGCTGGAAGGCGACCGCGCGGCGGGCATGGCTCTTCGGGCGGGGCATTTCTATATCCACGGTGTGAAGGCGCCTTTCGCGCAGGTCGACATGGGCCCGCTGGGCAATCTCAGTCCCCCGTTCGAGCGGGTAGTGCAGGGCTTCACCTGGTTGCAGGACCTGTCCAGTTCCGGCCTCCTTCACCAGTGCCGCCCGGCGTGCGAGCGATTGGTCGCCGCCTGGCTGGATGCCAACCCGGTCATGGGCAAGGGGCCGGCATGGCGGGTGGAAAACGTGGGCCTGCGCCTGCTGAACTGGCTGGTCCATGCGCCGCTGCTGATCTCGGGCGAGGACCGCGCACTGCGCCACCGCGTGCTGGGCGTGATGGCCGATACCGCCCGCTGGCTGGACCGCAACGTGCGCAAGGCCGACGACCGGCTGGGCGAAGTCATCGGCTGGTGCGCGATCATCGCCGCCGGTCTGCTGCTGCCCGAAGGCAAGCCGCGCCGCCTATACGGCGAGGCTGGCCTGGCCAAGGCGCTGGGCGAGGCCGTGGGCGAGGACGGCGGATTGCTGTCCCGCAGTCCCGATGCGCAGATGCAGGCGATTGCCAGCCTCGTCGATCTTCGCGCCTGTTACGAGGCGGCAGAGCGCGAGGCGCCGCAACTGCTTTCCACCATGCTGCATATGCTGGTGCCGCCACTGCTGGCGCTGACGCACGGCGACGGCGGGATCGGCAACTGGCAGGGCAGCGGGGCGATCAAGGCCTCCCGTCTCGCCAAGCTGATCGAGGCAAGCGGCGTGCGCGCCCGTCCGTTGAAGGACCCGAGTGGCTGGGGCTACCAGCGCGTGACCGCGCGCAAGGCCACGCTGCTGGTGGATGGCGCACCGCCGCCCCACGGCAAGCACGCGCGCCACGGCTGCGCGTCAACGCTGGCGTTCGAATTCAGCCACGGCGAGCATCGCCTGATCGTCAATTGCGGTGGCGCTGCATTGGCGGGCGGACAGGTGCCGGTGCGCATCGAGCAGGGGCTGCGTGCCACCGCGGCCCATTCCACCATGGTGCTGGGCGATGCCAATTCCACCGCCGTCATGATCGACGGCAAGCTGGGCGCAGGCGTTGGCGAGGTGGAGATCGACACCCGGCAGGTGCAGCTGGGCAATGGCTCTGCCACCCGTATCGAGGCCAGCCACGATGGCTATGCCTCGCGCTTCGGCCTCGTGCATCGCCGCATCCTGATGCTGCGCGACGATGGCCATGAACTGCGCGGGGAGGACGTGCTCGTCCCCTCCGGCCGCAAGGGCAAGCGCGGCAAGGTGCCCTTCGCCATCCGCTTCCACCTAGGCCGCAATATCGAGGCGAAAGTTGCCGACAATGGCAAGGGTGCCAGCCTGCTGCTGCCCGATGGCAGCCTTTGGCAATTCATGACGGGCGCCGAAGGCGTGACGCTGGAAGAAAGCCTGTGGGTCGATGGCAATGGCAGGCCGCATCCGGTACAGCAGCTCGTGATCGAGGGATTCGCCTCGCGCGGGGGCGGAAATTTCGCCTGGCTGCTCAAACGAATGGGATAGATTTAACGCGATGACTGATGTTGCGATCAAGCGGGCACTGCTCTCGGTGTCCGACAAGACCGGTATTGTGGAACTGGGCGCCAAGTTGGCGAAGGCGGGAGTGGAGCTGGTGTCCACCGGCGGCACGGCGCGCGCGCTGCGCGATGCCGGGCTGGACGTGCTCGACGTGTCGGACATCACCGGCTTTCCGGAAATGATGGATGGGCGCGTGAAAACGCTGCACCCGATGGTTCACGGCGGCCTGCTGGCCGTGCGCGACGATCCGGATCATGCCGCAGCGATGGAAGCGCACGATATCGGCGCGATCGACCTTGTCGTGGTCAACCTCTACCCCTTCGTGAACACCGTGATGAGCGGCGCGGACCGCGACACCATCATCGAGAACATCGACATCGGCGGCCCTTCCATGGTGCGCAGCGCGGCGAAAAACCACGCCTATGTGACGATCCTGACCGATCCGGCGGACTATCACGGCCTCTACGACGAGCTGGCCGAGCACGACGGCGCGACCACGATCGCCTTCCGCAAGGCGATGGCGGCCAAGGCCTTTGCCGCGACCGCAGCCTATGATTCCGCCATCAGCAGCTGGTTCGCCTTTGCCGACCAGCACGAGCAGTTCCCCGCCGCGCTGACGGTTGCCGGAAAGCTCGGCGATACGCTGCGCTATGGCGAGAACCCGCACCAGCAGGCGGCGCTCTACCTGCCGAACGGCCCCGCCACCCTGGGCGTGCCGCAGGCCGAGCAGGTGCAAGGCAAGGCGCTCAGTTACAACAATCTCAACGATGCCGATGCGGCGCTGGGCCTTGTCGCGGAATTCCCTGCCGACAAGCCGGCCATCGTCATCGTCAAGCATGCCAACCCCTGCGGCGTGGCCGTGGCCGACACCTTGCTGGACGCGTGGCAGGCCGCGCTTGCCTGCGACAGTGTTTCCGCATTCGGCGGCATCGTGGCGGCGAACGTGCCGCTGGACGGCGCGACCGCGAAAGCCATCACCGAGATCTTCACCGAGGTGGTGATCGCGCCGGGCGCAGACGACGCCGCGCGCGAAGCCTTTGCCGCCAAGCCGAACCTTCGCCTGCTGATCCTGGACGAAATGCCCGACCCCGGGCGTCCGGGCCTCGACATGAAGACCATCGCGGGCGGCATGCTGTTCCAGTCGCGCGACAATGGCGTGATTGGGGAGGGCGACCTGAAAGTCGTCACCAGGCGCCAGCCGACCGACCAGGAAATTGCCGACGCGCTGTTCGCGTGGAAGGTGGCCAAGCACGTGAAGTCCAACGCCATCGTCTATGCGAAAGACGGCGTGACGGCGGGTATCGGCGCAGGCCAGATGAACCGCCGCGATTCCTCCCGCATCGCCGCCGTGCGTGCCGGAGAGGCGGCGGAGGCTGCCGGTTGGAGCGAACCGCGCACCGTGGGCAGCGCGGTTGCCTCCGATGCGTTCTTCCCCTTCGCCGACGGCCTGCTGAGCGCGGTGGAAGCGGGCGCGACCATGGTGATCCAGCCGGGCGGCTCCATGCGAGACGATGAAGTTATCGCCGCTGCCGACGAGGCGGGCATCGCCATGGTATTCACCGGAATGCGGCATTTCCGCCACTAAGGCGACCTTAACCATGTGCGACAAGGCGTGGCTCGCCTGCGATGGGCGCGCGATGCTGCGCGTGAAGTTCAGTCGGTCGTAAGTATCTGTTTGCTAGGTTCTGATCGAACACGAAAACAGACACACGACCCGACTGGACAATTCCCGATGGAACTCTTCAACTCCGAACTCTACCGCTCTTTCCTTGCCGGATTTGCCGTAACCGCTGTAGTACTTGCAGCGAATATTCTGCCGCAAATCGGAGGAATGTAATGCATATCAAGTCGCTTTTTGCTGCCGCTGCGCTGGGCCTGTCGGCCTGCGCGCTGCCGAGCATGGCGATGGCGGACGAAGTGTTCGACGCACCCGTGGCCACGCGCCAAGCCAATGAAACCGGCCTGCAGACCGCAATTTTCGCCGGTGGCTGCTTTTGGGGGATCGAGGGTATTTTCAGTCACACGCGCGGCGTGACCAGCGCGGTATCGGGCTATCACGGCGGAACGGCCAATACGGCCACCTATCGCCAGGTTGTCAGCGGCACGACCGGCCATGCCGAATCCGTGCGCGTCACCTACGATCCCAGCGTGATCCGTTACGACCAGCTCTTGCAGATCCTGTTCTCGGTCGGTGCGGACCCCACGTTGCACAACCGCCAGGGCCCGGACCGGGGTCCGCAGTACCGCGCGGCCATCGTGCCGACGACGGACGAGCAGCGCGCCGTGGCGCGAGCTTACGTGGCGCAGATGGAACGGTCCGGCGTGTGGGATCGGCCCATGGCCGTCTCGATCGAGCGTTACCGGACGTTCTACGAGGCCGAGGACTATCACCAGGACTACATGCTGAAAAACCCGCGCGCCGCCTATATCGTGCGCTGGGACGCGCCCAAGGTGGAGGCGCTTGAGGAGATGTTCCCGCAGTTCTACCGCGCCCGCTTCCGCACGGGCTGAGGCCGGATGACGGCAACCGCCTTTGGGATAGATTGCCGTTCCCTGTCGCCCGTCCTATGTAGGTGCGATGGCTACGCAGCATAAGCATCACGAACATTCGGGCGACCGGCTCGTTGACGAGGCGGGCAAGGTTCTCGCCGACGCCGGAGAGCAGTGGACCACCATGCGCGAGGACGTTTTCCGCGCGCTGGCTGACCATGACCGGCCCGCATCCGCTTATGACATCGCGGAGGAAGTGGGCAAACGCCGCGGCAAGCGCGTGGCGGCAAACTCCGTTTACCGCATCCTCGACCTGTTCGTGCGCACCAATCTCGCCAACCGGATCGAGAGCGCGAACGCCTATCTCGCCAATGCCCATCCCGGCTGCCGGCACGACTGCATCTTCCTGATCTGCGACGATTGCGGACAGGCGGAGCACTTCGACGACGACAAGCTGACAGGCGCTCTGCGCGAGGCGGGCAAGGCACATGGTTACTCCGATGTGCGCCCGGTGGTGGAATTGCGCGGCCTGTGCAGCGAATGCGCCGCGTGACTCTCGATATGAGAGCGATGAGCCGTGCCAATTTGTCGATGAAGCGTTCATCGACAGGCCAGATTTGAGCGTGTAGAGCCGAAGGTTATGACAGCCAAGCGCCCTGACACTCCCCTGCTCGACACCGTCGACACGCCCACCGATCTCCGCCAGCTCAAGCCGGAGCAATTGCGCCAGCTTTCCGACGAATTGCGCACCGAAATGATCGATGCCGTCGGCTCGACCGGGGGCCACCTCGGCTCCGGCCTTGGCGTCGTCGAACTGACCGTGGCGATCCACTACGTGTTCAACACGCCCGAGGATCGCCTGATCTGGGACGTCGGCCACCAGGCCTACCCGCACAAGATCATCACCGGCAGGCGAGATCGTATCCGCACCCTGCGCCAGGGCGGCGGTCTCTCGGGCTTTACCAAGCGCAGCGAGAGCGAATACGATCCCTTCGGCGCGGCGCACTCGTCCACCTCGATCTCGGCCGGTCTCGGCTTCGCCATCGCCAACAAGCTGAACGACAAGCCGGGCAAGGCCATCGCCGTGATCGGCGACGGCGCAATGAGTGCGGGCATGGCCTACGAGGCGATGAACAATGCAGAGCAGGCGGGCAATCGCCTGATCGTGATCCTGAACGACAACGACATGTCGATCGCCCCGCCGGTGGGCGGCCTCTCGGCCTATCTCGCGCGCATGGTGTCCAGCAGCGAATACCTGGGCCTGCGTTCGCTCGCGTCCAAGGTGGCGCGCAAGCTGTCGCGCAAGGTTCACCACGGCCTCGAGAAGGCCGAAGAATATGCCCGCGGCATGGTGACCGGCGGCACCATGTTCGAGGAGCTGGGCTTCTACTACGTCGGCCCCATCGACGGACACAACCTCGACCACCTGCTGCCGGTGCTGGAAAACGTGCGCGACAGCGAGCAGGGTCCTGTCCTGATCCACGTCGTCACCACCAAGGGCAAGGGCTACGAACCGGCAGAGAACAGCGCCGACAAGTACCATGGCGTGCCCAAGTTCGACGTTGTGACGGGCGAGAAGGCCAAGTCAAAGGCTGGACCGCCTGCCTACCAGAACGTGTTCGGTGAGACGCTGGCCAAGCTGGCGGATACCGACAAGCGCATCTGCGCGATCACCGCCGCCATGCCCAGCGGCACAGGCGTGGACAAGTTTGCCAAGGCCCATCCCGAGCGCGCTTTCGATGTCGGCATTGCCGAACAGCACGGCGTCACCTTTGCCGCCGGCCTTGCCGCGCAGGGCATGCGTCCGTTCGCGGCGATCTATTCCACCTTCCTCCAGCGCGCCTACGACCAGGTGGTGCACGACGTGGCGATCCAGAACCTGCCCGTCCGCTTCGCCATCGACCGCGCCGGGCTGGTGGGTGCCGACGGTGCGACCCATGCGGGCAGCTTCGACGTGACCTACCTTGCCAGCCTGCCCAACTTCGTGGTGATGGCCGCCGCCGACGAGGCGGAACTGGCGCACATGACCTACACCGCCGCCGAGTACGACGAGGGCCCCATCGCCTTCCGCTACCCGCGCGGCAACGGCGTGGGCGTGGAAATACCCGAGACGCTGCAGAAGCTGGAAATCGGCAAGGGCCGCATTGTGCGCGGCGACGCGGAAAAGGGCGGCAAGGTCGCCATCCTTTCGCTCGGCGCACGCCTGGAAGAAGCGAAGAAGGCTGCCGACCAGCTGGAAGCCAAGGGGCTTGCCACCACGGTCGCCGACATGCGCTTTGCCAAGCCCATCGACAGCGAATTGATCCGCAAACTCGCCGCCACGCACGATGTGCTGGTGACGGTAGAGGAAGCGGCCATCGGCGGCCTCGGCGCGCACGTGCTCACGATGGCGAGCGACGAAGGCCTTACCGATGGCGGGCTGAAAATCCGCACGATGCGCCTTCCCGATGTGTTCATCGACCATGACAGCCCCGAAAAGCAGTATGACGAAGCACGCCTCAACGCGCCGCACATCGTCGATACGGTGCTGAATGCGCTGCGACACAACAGCGCCGGCGTAGAAGAAGCGCGGGCTTGATACTTGCCCTCATCGTGGCGGCCGAGGTGTCGACCGCCGCGCCGCAATGGCACGTCGATGGCGCGTTTCCAGCACCTGAGGCCGTGATTACGAGTGTCGAACAATGCGGCGTGCAGCACGCGCAGGCGGGTTTTGACGAGGTTCTGCAATTCGAAGCGGTGACGCTTCCGGAAGACAGCGTGCTCGATGAGCCGCAGATAGACTGTCTGGCCGAGGTCTCGTTCGAAACCGGCTATTTTCTCATCGTTCCTGAAGCCTATCGTCCCGCTCTCATTCGGCGTGAACAAGAGCTTGCCGCACCTTGGAGCCGCGAACTTGCGGCACACCATCTCGAGGAGATGGGCATCTCCGAGCCTGTTCCCCTTCGCAATGAAGAAGAAACGGACGAGGCGTTTGCGCGAAGGCTCGAGCTGTTTTGCGATGCTCCCGGCGCACTTACATCTGAGTATGGACCATACACCATCGACTCGGAATGGATGGCAGGACGCGCTGGCGATTTCCAGGGAACGGGGGAAGCGCTGCTATGTCTGACAAGTGCAGGCACCTTGTCGAACTTTCGCATCGGATTCATCGGCAACGAAAAATTGCGCGCAGACCCCGCAGCGACAGGGGACCGGTAGACCAGGACAGGTCTCGCCTGCGGGACGTTCGATGAGGACCCCCTGAAATTTGCCCTGGCATTGGCCCTTGGGCATAAGGCACAGTGTCGCAATGGCTGGACTTTGGCAGCGAAAGGGGGTGCGAATGTTCGTCTATTTCGCCGTTACCCTGACCGTCATCTACGGCGGGCTCGTTTCCATCGTCTATTTCAACCAGCGCCAGCTGATCTATCCCGCCCCGCCGGTGCAGACCGATACGCCTTCGGGCTTTGAGCGTGTGACCTTCCCGACGCCCGACCGGCTGCAGCTGATATCGGGCTATCGCCCGGCGCGCGAGGGGATGCCCACGCTGCTGTTCTTCCATGGTAACGGCGCAAGCTGGCAAAGCTCGACGCTGGTAACGGCCCGCCTCGTGGCGCAGGGCTATGGCCTGCTGGCAGCGGAATACCGCGGTTACGGCGGCAATCCGGGGACTCCCTCGGAAGAAGCGCTCTACCAAGATGCGCGCGGGGCGTGGAACTACTTACGCGGGCAGGGCGTGGATAATGGCGACATCCTGCTGGTGGGCAACTCGCTAGGGGCCGCCGTAGCTCTGCAGCTGGCCACCGAAGTTACCGCGCGGGCGCTCGTGCTGGTCTCGCCCTTCAACAACCTCGGCGATACGGCCGCGCGGCGGGCACGCTGGTTGCCGATGCGGCTGTTGTTGCAGGATCGCTATGCCAACGAGGAGAAGATCGTCCAGATCGGCGAACCCATCCTGATCCTGCATGGCGAGGAGGACTCGCTCATCGCGCTGGAACAGGCGCAGGCGCTGGCCTCCGTGCGCGACGATACGGTGATCGAGACGTTTCCCGGCTGGGGCCATGACCTGATCGCGCACGAGCCCGTGCAGGAGCGGATTGCCGCTTTTGTCGAGGCAATTCCGTCTTCCTAGAACCAGAGCCAGGCACCCGCTGGAATATCGGCCAGCCACAGGTGCAGCCACGTAACGCCCAGCCATGCGGCGATCGCCGCCAGCCACAGACCCCAGCCTGCCGACAGCAGCTTGCTCCATCGAGGCCAGTAGCGCGTTCTCGCTTTCCAGGTGGCCCAGGCGTTGCCCATCAGCGCTTCCTTCTTCCTGTCCTGCAGATGCGCGCCGACAAGGGCGAGCACGAGGATCGCCAGCGCCACCACGTTCGTGCGCCAACTCCACCACAGAACGACGTGAGACACGGCCCAGAGCGCGAACGCCCACATCATCGGATGCCGGGTGACGGCGAACACGCCGGTCGGCTCGCGCGAGGCGGCGATGTTATCGGCACCGGGCGGGGGAAGGGCAGGGTTGGCGCGGAAGGAGCCGAGCAGAAGGACCAGCGCCGCTACGGTGAGCACGCTGGCGATGATCCAGCCGAGAGTGCCGCTCCCGCCAAGCGATGCCGGGGCGGCGGCCTTGAACGCCTCGGACATCCAGTAGAGGCAGGCCAGCGCGACGACGGAATAAAGGGCCATGAACCCGTTGTCGCCAAGCATCCGGACGAGCGGCGCGCGCAGCGGGTGGGACAGGGCGAAGTGCGTGCCGACGAAGGCCGTGGAGGCAGCGATCAGTTGAACCAGCGACTCGTCCACGGCAATCCCCTCCGTCTTCTGGCGCAGGATATCATGCGGGCTGCCGATGCGAAAAGGGCGGAACCTTCGCGGTTCCGCCCTCTCCCCCCGTTCAGGATGGCGTCACCATTCGTAGGCGCGCGGCCGCTCGCTCTCGTCGAGCGAACGGTAGCGGTCGCGCAGCCGCGTCTGGTGGTTGGTGAGCGGTTGCTCCACGCCATCCACGAAAACCCTGACAGGTGCCGAACTGGTCTCCAGTGGGTCGCCATCCCATACCACGAGATCGCCGTGCGCGCCCGCGGAAAGTACGCCCACGCGCCCGCCCAGCCCGGCTACCTCGGCGGGCACGGATGTGATCGCGGCGAAAGCCTCGCCCCAAGTCAGCCCCGTTGCTCCCGGCACCCGGTTCAGGGCGACCATGTTGCCCGCCTGCTGCGGCAGGTTGCGCGGGTGGTCGCCGCTGCTGTCGTAACCGCCGATGGCGACTTTCACGCCCGCATCCACCATGCGTCCGACGTTGCTCTGGGTTGCCGCAAGCTGTTCGAAAGACGCGGGCAGGTCACGCAGCGCATTGGCGATGACAGGTACGCCCGCTGCGGCGATCCGGTCCGCCACCATCCAACCCTCGGTCGCACCGACCAGCACGATGTCGAGCGCCGGGAATTCTTCCTGCATGGCGAGCACGGCAAGAATGTCGCTGGCGCGCTCGACCTTGACGTAGAGCTTCTGCTCGCCGCGAACGACGGGCGCCAGCGCGGCGGCATCGAAACGCGTCAGCAGCACATCCCCCTGCCGGTCGACATTGTTGGGCATACGCGAATCGAGCCCCAGACCCTCGCGTTGGCCGCCCGCGCTGCCTGCGGTCCGCAATTCTCCAGCGCCGCCGTAAGTGCCCGCTTCGTGCAGCGCGTTGCGCAGCAGGGCGTGGACCGAGGTGCGGCTTCCGCCTGCGAGGCGTGCGCCGCGTTCGCCGAATTCGACGACCTGGAAAGCGCGCGGGTGGCGCACCGCGTCGTAATCGGCGCCAAGGTCTATGATCGCGCCCTGTCCGCCGAAGATCGAGGCTCCGGCCTCAGGCATCACGCTGGCGCGGGTGACGCCGCCTGCACGGCTGTAGCCGAAATCCTGCGCGTTGGGATTGATGACGGGAGACACGTCCAGCGCCGCGCCGAACGGCGAATCGTCGGCATCGACATCGTTGCTTTCCGATACGGCTCCAACGTCTACCAGCCCGAGGTTGGTGATCGAGGCGAAGATGCCGGGCGTCACCCAGGTGCCGGTGCCGTCCAGCACGGTCATGCCCGCAGGTACGGTCACGCCTGCACCGGCTGCCACCACGCGCCCGCCGCGCACGACGACGGTGGCATTCTCCACCGGATCGCTGCCATCGCCCAGCGCGACGGTAGCGCCGGTGATGGCGACATCCTGCGCGAGGGTGGGAGAGGCGGCGAGGGCTATTGCAGAGGCGGCGAGGGTCAGGAGGCGCTTCATTTCACGTCTCCTTCACCCGGCTGGCCCAGTTCGAAATCGCTCACCGGGCGCATCTGCGGATCGTTCATGTCGTACATCACCGCGCCGTCGATCCAGACCATTTCCGGCCGCGAATAGATGCTGAGCGGATCGCCGTTCCACAACACCACGTCGGCCATCTTTCCGGCTTCCAGGCTGCCGGTGACATCGCCGATGCCCATGGCGCGCGCGGCGTTGAGCGTGATCCAGCTGATCACGTCCGCATCGGCAATGTCGATGCCCATGCGGCGGCCATCGGCCTGCGCCTTGGCGGCTTCCTGGTTGAGGCGCTGGATGCCGTTCTCGTCGTCCGAGTGGATCACCACGCAGGCACCCTGATTGTGGATGAGCGCGGCGTTTTCGGGGATGGCGTCGTAGGCTTCCATCTTGAACCCGTACCAGTCGGCCCAGACAGCGCTGCACACCTCGTTGTCGCGCAGCATGTCGGCGATCTTGTAGCTTTCCACGGCGTGATGGAAGGCGGAGACGCGGTAGCCGAATTCGTCTGCCATGCTCAGCACCAGCGCCATTTCGTCGGCGCGGTAGCAGTGGTTCTGGATCATGATCTCGCCCGAGAGCACCCCTGCCAGCGTTTCCATCGCGAGGTCGCGGTCAGGCTCTTCCTCGGCCATGTATTCCTGCGCTTCGATCCACGTCTCGCGGTTGACGGCGAAGTTGCCCATGCGCGTGCTGGGCATGCGGTTGCGGCCGCCGTAGACGCGCTTGGGGTTTTCGCCGCAGGCCATCTTCAGCGAATAGGGCGCGCCGGGGAATTTCATGCCCTGCACGGTGCGGCTGGGCACGTTCTTCAAGGTGACCGAGCGGCCACCCATCAGGTTGGCCGAGCCGGGCAGGATCTGCAGGCTGGTGATCCCGCCATTCGCCAGCGCGCGGCTGAAGCCGGGGTCCTGCGGCCAGACGGAATGCTCTGCCCATACCTCGGGCGTGGTGGGATCGGTCGCCTCGTTACCGTCGCTGTGCGCGTCGACCGAGGGCGTGGGATAGTCACCCAGGTGCGAGTGAATATCGATGATGCCCGGCGTCACGAAACGGCCCGTGCCATCGACGCGGGTGTAGCCGGCGGGAATGGCGAGGTCCGCCCCGCCGATGCCGACCACTTCGCCATCGGCGAACAGCACCGTGCCGTTCTCGATCATACCACCCGCGCCATCGTATATCGTGGCGCCCACGATGGCGGTCGGCACGCCCGGATAGCGTTCGTAGGTGGAGGCGTAAGGCTCCTCCGCCCCGACAGGCGCTGCCGCCACGGCGGGGCGATCGTTGCCCGATGCCGAGGTGCAGCCTGCCAGCGCCAGCGATGCGGCAGTGGCAAGCAGCAGGGCGACAGGGCCGCCCTTTGTTACGTGACGACCCATGTTCTCTTCTACTCCTGCGGGCGGGTGCTGGGGTGGATGCCTGCGCCCTGCGGTTCGCCGGGGCCTTCGGCCTGACCTTCGAGGTCGTCACCGACATCGTCGTCGCCCAGCGTATCGAGGTGCATCAGTTTCTTCACGAAGCGGGCGATCACGATGACCACGATGCCGACGACGATCGCGACCCAGCCGATCTGCTGGTAGACCGCCAGCGTGCCTTCGCGGGTCATCTCGCCGTCTTCGCCGCCGGTGGCCGCACCGATGAGGCCGGCCACGAAATTGCCGCCTGCCGTGGCGAAGAACCATGCGCCCATGATGAGCGATGCCAGGTGCTTCGGTGCCAGCCGGTTCATGGCCGAAAGGCCGACCGGGCTGAGGCAGAGTTCGCCCGTGGTGTGGAACAGGTAGATGCCGAACAGGAAGACCACCGGGATCAGCGCCTCCGGGCTGACCGTGGCAGCGCCCCAGACCAGCACGAGGAAGCCGAAGCCCAGCTGCACCAGACCAAGGCCGAACTTGGCCGGGGTGGACGGTTCGAGCCCGCGCCGGCCCAGCCACGTCCACAAGCCGGCGAACACGGGTGCGAGCAGGATGATGTAGATGGGGTTGATCGACTGGAACAGCGAAGCGGGCACGCCCTGGCGATCGATGTAGCGATCGGTGAACAGGTTGAGCGAGCCGCCGGCCTGTTCGAACAGGCCCCAGAACAGCGGCTGCAGGGCGATCAGGAAGAGGATCGCGAACATGCGTTCACGCGGGTGCTTTTCCAGCTTGAAGGCCTCGACAAGCACGTAGAGCAGCAGCGCGGCACCGCACACCAGCATCAGCCAGCCGACGACCGACTGGTACTGGATCAGCACCCACATGATGGCCACGCCGAGCACGCCGATTGCGTACATCGTGGTCTCGGTGCGCTTGGCCAGCGGACGCGGCGGCTCGCCACGGCCCAGCAGCAGCGGCTTGCCGAGGATGAACACGACGAGGCCGAGCAGCATGCCGATGCCGGCCGCGCCGAAGCCGTAGGCCCAGCCCAGCGTCTGGCCGAGGTAGCCGGCAATGATCGTGCCGACGGCGGCGCCCACGTTAATGCCCATGTAGAAGATGGTGTAGGCACCATCGCGGCGCACGTCGGTGCGCGGATAGAGCTGGCCGACGATCACCGAGATGTTGGCTTTCAGGAAGCCCGAGCCGACGATGATGAAGCTGAGCGCCAGCCAGAAGATGTTGATCGTGGGATCATTTTGCCCGCCGGTGCCCTCGAAAGCCATGAAGAAGTGGCCCAGCGTCAGCAGCACCGCACCGAACAGCACGGCCTTGCGCTGGCCCAGGTAGCGGTCTGCCAGCCAGCCGCCCAGGACCGGCGTGATGTAGACGAGGCTGACGTAGGCGCCGTAGATGATGTTCGAGGAGCTGTCGTTGTAGAGCCAGTGCTGCGTGAGGTAGAAGATCAGCAGCGCGCGCATGCCGTAGTAGGAGAAACGCTCCCACATCTCGGCGAAGAACAGGATGTATAGACCCTTGGGGTGTCCGCCGACTTCGGGCTCCTTGCGGGTAACCGCCCAGGCGCCGGCGATCAGGAACAGCGCAAGCACGACGGAGGCAATCGCCACGATCCAGTCGCCCTCGTTCCACAAGGCCATGTCTTTCATTCGTCTTCCCCGAATATCTGTTCGTCCGGTGTTCCGGACTTGTCCCGAAAATCGGGCACCCTAACGATTGTTTCGGGCATGTGAAGCCAAGTTGCGCATGAAACCGAATTTTGTTTGACCGCCTCCGGGTCAATCGCTTGACCTGACCCGCTGTATTATGGCACTCACTCACCTATGGCCGACACCCGCCCCGTCTACCTTCGTTTGCGCGAGCAGATTGCCGCTGCGATCATCGACGGCAGCTATCCCGAAGGTGAAATGCTGCCCTCCGTGCGGGCTTTCGCGGCGGAGCAGGGCGCCAATCCCCTGACCGTGGCCAAGGCCTACCAGCAATTCCAGGCGGACGGGCTGATCCGGGTCCAGCGCGGGGTGGGCATGTTCGTGCGTGAGGGCGCGGCGCAGGCATTGCGGCAGGCGGAGCGGGAGACCTTTCTGAAGGACGAGTGGCCCGACATTCGCGCGCGGATAGAGCGTCTGGGCCTCGACCCGGCAGACCTGCTCGATCACGCCTAGCTTCCCGGTCGATCCAGCCCTCCGAAAATTGACCCAAATCATTGCGCTAGCGCGCATGTTCTGGCACGTTAACAAATGTTAGCTGCGCTTCGGGTCGTGCGCATTGGACGATAACATCGGCAACGCAATTGCGTGACCGAGCCTACTGGGGGGAATAAAATGATAAGGTCAGAACTTCTCCAAGCTCTTTCGGCAGACAATCCCGACCTGCGACCGGAAGAGGTCGAGCAGGTGGTTGACATCTTCTTCGAGGAAATCACGCAGCGACTGGCAGAAGGCGGCCGGGTCGAACTGCGCGGTTTCGGCACCTTCTCTACGCGCGAACGCGATGCCCGCACGGGCCGCAACCCGCGCACCGGGGAGACGGTGGACGTCCCGGCCAAGCGTGTGCCCTATTTCAAGCCGGGCAAGGAAATGCGCGAGCGGCTGAACCCGGAGGGCTGATCCTTCCGGCACATAGCGGCGCAAACAAGAAGGGCGCGGACTTCGCAAAGTCCGCGCCCTTCTTGTTTGCCTTGCTGGGAAGGAAGGCCCCCGCCGAAGCGGGGGCCCCTTTCCATCAGAAGCGGCGTTCGACCGACAGCGACCAGGTGCGCGGCAGGCCGGGCACGCCGGTGACGACGCCGAGCGAAGTGGTCACATCGCTGACCGAGTTGAAATAGTACTCGTCGAAGATGTTGTCGACGCGCAGCGCAAGCGTCCACTGATCGCGCGGATCGGTGAAGGCGACGCGGGCGCCGCCCACGAAGTAGCCTTCGATTTCCGACCAGACGGTGTTGAACACGTCGGTGTAGATCGTCGACTGGTAGCTGCCGTCGAAACGGGCCGAGATCTGCGCACCGTTCTGCAACTCGTGGTCGTACTGGGCACCGAAGCTCCAGGTCCATTCCGGCGTGTAGGGGGTGATTTCGTCACCCGTCAGTCCGGCAGGGGCCACCGAGGCATCATCGTAGTTGAAGTCGATGTAGCTCAGCGCACCGTCGAGCGAGAAGCCATCGGCCGGGTAGGCCGTCACTTCCAGTTCGAAGCCCTTCACCTCGGCCTCGCCCACGTTGCGCGGCTGCAGGCAGGGCACGCTGGGGCAGGCGGGCAGCGTCAGGATGATGTTCTTGTAGTCGTTGTAGAACGCTGCACCGTTGAGGCGCAGGGCACGATCAAGAGCATCGACCTTGAAGCCGATTTCATAGGTGGTGATTTCCTCCGGATCGAAGGAGCGCAGCTGGTTGCACGGCGCCGGAGCAACATAGCCAGGTGCGTTACAATCGCCGGCGGATGGGCCGAAGAACGGACGCGGGTTCACGCCGCCGCCCTTGAACCCGGTCGAGACCGAGGCGTAGAGCAGCACGTCTTCGGTGACGTTGAGGTTGCCCACGATGCGCCAGTCCCAGCGATCGCCCTCGAAGCCGTCCGAAATGCCGAACAGGCCGGTGAGCAGGCAGTTCGGCGTATTGCCGACCGAGGTCGGTACACCGGGCACCGACACGGCGTCGGGCACCAGGAAGGCTTCGCAAACGGCCGGCGTCGGGATGAAGACGCCGGGGGCGACTTCGAGCTCCGGCCCGAGCAGCGAACCGTTGTCCACGAACGGTACGGTCCCATCGGGGTTCGAACGGAAATAGGTGTAGAGCTTCTCGTCCTTCGTGTAGCGGATGCCGCCCGTGATGCTGAACACTTCGCTGGGCGTAATGGTCAGCGTGCCGAACACCGCCTCGGTCGTGCTCGGCGTGGTGTCCGGACCGTGGATGAAGTCGATCCCGGCATAGTTAAGGTCGACGCGGGCGGTGTATTCGCCGTCCTGGTCGAGGTAGAAGCCGCCGACCGTACCCTGCACCAGTTCGTCCGCGAATTCGAAGTTCAGGCGGACTTCCGCGCTCCAGGCTTCGTGGTCGAGCTGGTTGTCCAGCTGCGCGACCGGAACCGGGGTTGCATCCTGGTCCTGGCCCCAGCGCGAGGTGTAGGTGCGGTAGGAGCCGATGGCCACCAGTTGCAGCGCATCGGTGAAGTCATAGGTGACGTTCGACATCACGCCCCAGCCTTCGAACTCCGTGATCGGAAGGGCGAAGTAGGGCTTGTACGGTGCCTGGCCGGTCGGAACCTTTGTGTCGGCGAAGTTGGAATAGCTGACGTAACGCGGATCGTAGCCGAGGCTGGAGAGGTTGGCGCTGTCGCAGCTGTACTGTCCGGCGGGCACGAAGCGGCAATCCACCGGCACCGGCTGGCCGTTCACGCCCGGCAGCCACGCATTGCCGTTGGCATCCGTCGCCGGGTTGCTCGAAGTCGGATCGAAGTTGGCGGCATTGCCCACCGGCGCACCGGCTGCGAGCAGCACGGTCGGGATGGCGTCGGAATCTTCGCGGTTGAAATCGCCCGCGACGTAGACGTTGAGGCGATCGTTGGGCTCCCACTCCAGCGCGACACGGCCGGCGACGACGCTCTGGCCGCCCATCGTCTCGTAGCTGGTCTGCGCGCCGCGCGCATTGTTGGACGGCACGTTGGAATTCGGGTGGGTCAGCGAATAGTCGACGATATCGACGTAGCCATCGCGCGAGCGGCCCATGCCGGACACGCGCATGGCAAGATTGTCGGTCAGCCCGATATCGGCCATGCCGCGGATCGAGATGCTGTTGTAGGAACCGTACTCGGCGCGCAGCGAGCCCGAGCCGTCACCAGTCGGACGAGCGGAGAACAGCTTGATGGCGCCGCCCAGCGAGTTCTTGCCGGCGAGCGTGCCCTGCGGACCGCGCAGGATTTCCACCCGGTCGAGGTCGACCAGTTCCAGCAGCGAGCTGGAGAGCGTGGGAATGTAGACGTCGTCAACATAGACACCCACTGCCGGGTCGAGCGCGTAGTTGAAGTCCGTCTGGCCGACGCCGCGGATGAAGGCGATGAGGCCCGAGCCACCGTTCTGCGGCTGCGGGCGCAGCGTCACGTTCGGGGCCTGGGCGGCGACCTGGGAAATATCCGTCTGTCCGCGGGCTGCCAGCATTTCCGCGTTCACCGCGGTAATGGCGATCGGCGTTTCCTGCAGGTTCTGTTCGCGGAACTGCGCGGTCACGACGATGACGTTGGTCTGGTTATCCCGACGCTCGGCCGTTTCCTGGGCGTCCGTTTCATCCTGGGCGAGGGCCGGCGAGGCCATGCACACGGCAATGGCCAGCGACGACGCTACGCTGAGCTTCTTGAATTTCATCAGGCATCCTCCCTATGGCGCGCCGCCCTTTCGGACGGAACGCAAATGCTATGTATTCCGAGCGCCCATTATTGGCGGGTCGCTTCGAAGTCTGGCGAGGGTGCAAATGCAGTTACGCCGCCTGCAAGACGCGGGTTTCTGCCATTTTCCTCTCCAGTCGTCTTTTTACAATCACGACTGTTACAATCAAGCGCGTTGCGCACGAATCCAAGAAGCTGGGCGTGATTGTCGTAATCAAGCAACAGCATTGGCCGATCTGCTTGAAACGAATAGCAAGCTTCGAGAGGGAATTGGCACCTGCGCGACTTGCGGCGCACCAGCGCTTGGCGATATGGCGGGCGCGGAGAGCGAGAGGTTAGGCAAGGCCGATGCAAAACGACAGCGATACGATCACCCACGATGTGGAGGCGGAAATCCGCTATGTCGTGCGAGGAGAGAAGGCGACCTTCTACGCCGGCGACCGCGACCGCAGCTACTGGCCGGGGGAGGACCACCTCGTCACCATCCACGATATCCGCGGCGAGAAGGACCGGCTGGCGTTCGACCGCAACGGCTTTGTCGTGCTGGACGAGCCATCGCCCGTTTCGGACTATGCCGATGCGGACCAGCTCGCCGCATACTGCCGCTATTGCGAGGACACGGTGAAGCGGCTGACGGGCGCATCGAAGGTCGTCAGCTTCGGGGCTATCCGGCGCACCAATGCCACCGGCACCCACGGGCACAACCAGCCCGCCAACGGCGCGCATGTGGATTACGGGGCGAAGACTGTGGCCGATTACACCCGCCAGATCCTTCCCGCCGACGAAGCAGAGGAGCGGCTGGCGAAGCGGCATATGCTGTTCAACCTGTGGCGGCCCATTTCCACGGTCGAAAGCGCGCCTTTCGCCCTGTGCGATGCCAGCACGGTGAAGCGCGAGGACCTGTTTCCGAGCGAGATCGTGGGCGGCCTTGGCGGCGTGGATTTCTCGCTTTGGGGGTTCAACCTCGCTTACAATCCGGCCCATCGCTGGTGCTGGCTGCCTTACCAGCGGCCCGAGGAAATGATGGTGTTCAAGCTGTTCGATACCGAGGACGATGCCGTGCAGTTCACCGCGCACACCAGCTTCAACCCGCCGGACGTGCCGAGCGATGCCGCGCCGCGCGAGTCCATCGAACTGCGCACCATCGCCTACTTCGATTGAGCTTGATGCGGGGCACAAGCCTCGCCTACGCTAACGATCGTTAGAGTCGAAAAGGCTCGGCATGGCCCGATCAGGGGGAGAGCAGGATTGGCGCACGTCGGTATCGCGCGAGAAGTCGAAGCGCGGGGAGCAACGTTCCCGCTGCACGGTCATGTGGCCGAAGGGTTCGAGGGGGTGGCGGAGGCCTTTGCCACCAATTTCCGCGAGGAAGAGGAACTGGGAGCCGGCTGCTCCGTGGTCGTCGACGGGCAGACCGTGGTGGACCTGTGGGGCGGCTTTGCGCGGGCCGACCGTTCCGCCAAGTGGGACAGGCATTCCACCGTCTGCATGATGAGCGTTGCCAAGGGCGTGACCGGCATCGCGTTCAACATGCTCGCCGACCGGGGGCTGGTGAACTTCGACGAGCCGGTGGCGACCTACTGGCCCGAATTCGCGCAGGGCGGGAAAGAGGCGATCACCGTGCGGATGATCCTCGATCATACCGCGGCCATCCCGGTGCTCACCAACGATGTCATGTATCCCGGCGGCCTGCTCGATTACGATAACTACATCCGCGCGCTGGAAGTGCAGGAACCCCTGTGGGAGCCGGGCACCGTTGCCGCCTACCACGTGCACAACCAGGGCTTTCTACTGGGCGAGATCATGCGCCGGGTGACGGGCATGACCGTCGGCCCGTTCCTGCGCAAGAACGTGACGGGTCCGCTTGGCGCGGAATACTACATCGGCGGGATGAACGCCGAAGAGCAGGGCCACGTCGCCGAAGTGCTACCCAACACCAAGGCGCGGCTTTTCGCGGCGAAGGACCAGCAGGTGCCCGACAAGCCGACCACGCCCGAAGGCTGGCAGGACGGCGCGGTGCTGCGCAGTTTCGCCTTCCTGCAGAACGCCAAGGAACCGTGGTACGACACGATGAACTCCGCCCGTTGGCGCGAGGTGGAGATCGCCAGCGGTTCCGGCCACGGCAATGCGCGCGGCGTGGCGCGCATCTATGGCGCGGCGACCGGCGTCGTAGACGGCGTCGACCTGCTTTCCGACGCGCAACTCGAAGCGATGATTACAGAGCAGCACAACCAGATCGAACTGCTGCAGGATCGCCCTTACCACCAGGCGAACGGCGTACTGCTGAACACGCCAGAGGCTGTCTACATGGGTCCGAACATGCGCAGCTTCGGCCACCATGGCCTCGGCGGCTCCATCGGGTTCGGCGATCCCGATGCGAAGCTCGGTTTCTCCTACTGCTGCAACCAGATGCACGCCGTGGGCGACAACGGGCCGCGTGCGCGGCGGCTGATCGACGCGGTTTACGCCGCTCTCTGAAAGGACCTCTCATGGACAAAGACCTCTTCGACAAGGGCATGAAAATCCGCCGCGAGGTGCTGGGGGATGCCTATGTCGACAAGGCGACGGCCAATCCCAACCCCTTCAACGACCCGCTGCAGGAACTGGTCGCCACCTATTGCTGGGGCTGGACCTGGGGGCGCGAGGAAGAACTCTCCCGCCGCGAACGCAGCCTGATCAACCTCGCCATGATCTCGGTGCTGGGCCGCAAGCACGAACTGAAGGTTCACACGCGCGGGGCGCTGAACAACGGCCTCTCGCGCGAGGAAATCCGCGAGGTGCTGCTTCAGGTCGGCATCTACGCGGGCATTCCGGCGGCGGTCGACAGCTTCCGCATCGTGAACGAGGCGCTGGCCGAGATCGACGCCGACAACGACAATGCCGAGAATCCCGATGGATGAAGGCCACCGCCTCGCGATAGAACTCGCTTGCGGCAAGCTGCCCTTGCTGTTCGCGAAGTATGCCGACAACGGCGATGCCGGGGCGCTGGCGCAGCTGTTCACCACGGACTGCGAGTTCTCGCGCCCGTTCCAGCCCGAATACCCGTTCTACGGGCGCGCGGCGGTGGAAGGCGTGTTCCGCAACCGTCCGCCGATCCTCGTGCGCCACGTGGTTACCAACGTGCTGGTGGAAGCGATCACCGAAACGCGGGCGCGCGGCACGAACTATCTCACCATGCTCTCCAGCCACGCCAGCACCGAGCCGCCGCAGGAAGCGGGCGCGCTCTATGTCGGCGGGTTCGAGGACGAATATGTGCTCGACCAGTCGGAGCCGGGCGGCGTGTGGCGCTTCGCCAGGCGCGCCGGAATAGTGGCGCTGCATATGGGCGGGGCCATGCCGAATGTCCCGCCACCCAGCGACGAAGCGCGCGGGCTGGCCTGAGACGAGAACGGAGAGGATGATGGCAGTCGAGGCAAAGAACGAAAACGAACAGCTGGTGCTGGATTTCTTCGAGGTGCTCTCCTCGGGCGATCTCGAAAAGCTGCGCGAGTTCTATCACGAACATTCGGTGTGGGAGCCGAAGGTGAAGGACATCGCCGGTGCCGGAAAGCACGTGGGCATGGACATCATCGACAAGTTCCTCGCCCCCGTGCGCGGCATGTTCGAACCCGGCGATCCCAAGGTCCACGTGCAGAACATGTTCTCCGTCGGCCCGTGGGTCTGCGTGGAATCCAGGTCTTTGGGCAAGACGATGGACGGGCTGGTCTATGACAATGACTATTGCTGGGTGTTCGAGGTCTCGAACGGCAAGATCGACGCCATGCGCGAATACATGGATAGCCACTACACCGCCAAGCTGTTCGGGATGTGACGATGGACGGCCGGTTCGCAAAACAGCCGATCCTGATTTCCGGCGCCGGACGCGGGCTGGGCGAAGGCATTGCGAAACACCTCGCCAGCGAGGGCGCGATCATCGGGATCGTCGACATCAACGGCCAGTCCGCGATGGACGTGGTAGAGGCGATCAACGATGCGGGTGGACGCGCCTACAGCTACGGCGCGGATTGCGGCAGCCGTGCGGCTTTCATGGAAGCCGCGCAGGACTTCGCCAGCGATGCGGGGCCGCTTCGCGCCGTGATCAACAACGCCAGCGTGCTGGTTTACGAGCCGATCGAGGCCGTGACCGAGGAAACGCTCGATGCCATGCTGTCGGCGGGTCTGAAAAGCGTGTTCTGGGGCGTGCAGGCTTTCCTTGCCACGCGGGACGAGGACGCGCCGGGCAATATCCTCAATTATTCCAGCCCCGTCGCCTATCGCGGACGGCCCAACACCGGAGCCTACACTACCATCAAGGCCGGGATCGCCGGGCTGACCAAGGTATTGGCAGGCGAGCTTGGCCCGCGCGGCATTCGCGTGAACGCGATGGCGCCGGGCAGCGTGCCCACGCCTGCCACCGAAGGCTTCGTTACGCCGGAGCAGTACGAGCAGCGGGCGAAGAACATCCCGCTTCGCCGCAACGGCACGGTTGAGGACGTCGCGCAGGCGGCGGCCTTCCTGCTCAGCGACGAGGCGAGTTTCATCAATGGCGCGATGCTGGCCGTGGACGGCGGCATCATCGCGGCGGGCTGAGGGGAATTCGGCATGAGCAGGATCTGGCAGGAACGGCTCGACCATCTGAAAGCCGTGATCGAGGCCGATATCGAGCGCGGCGACTATTACGGCGCGGTGCTGAAAATCGGGCGCGGTGACGTGGTGGTGTTCGAGGAAGCCATTGGCCACGCCTATGCGGACAAGCGGCGCCCGCTGAAGAACGACGATGTCTTCTCGCTGTTTTCCGTCACCAAGGCGTTCACCAACGTCCTGATGATGAAGGCGATCGAGGAAGGCCGCTTCCAGCTTACCACCAAGGTGAAGGACGTTCTGCCCGAATTCACCGGGCAACCGCGCGAGGAAGCGACCTTCTACCACCTGCTTACCCACACCGCCGGGATGCCGGGCGTCTGGTCGCCCAAACCCGGCATGTATCTCGACCGTTTGCAGGAGCTGTTCCAGGAAAGCATTGTCAACGTCCACGGCGCGACGCCGCCGGGCGAGCGCTGCGACTATTCGCCGCTGGTGAACCACGTTCTGATGGGCACCGCGCTGGTGCGCACCGACCCCAAGGGCCGCAATTACCAGACGCTGCTGGCCGAGGACCTGTTCGAACCGCTGAAGATGCATTCCACCAGCATGGGCCTGCGTGCCGACCTGAACGAGCGCCACGTTCGCCCCGACATGCGCGGCACGGTGCCGATCAAGCACCTGTCGCGAAACCTCGAGGGCGATCATGCGCTGTTCGAGGACCCGGAAGTGGAGGCTCCGCATGTCGGTTGCGCGTCGACCTGCGGCGATCTGTGGCGCTTTGCCGAGATGCTGCGGCGCGAGGGTGAGCTGGACGGTGTGCGCCTGCTGTCCCCGCGGATGGTGCGCCTCGCCCGCAAGGTGCACACCGGCGACAAGCCCAACGAACTTTATCGCGGCGTGGCGCTGCGGGCCGGGTGGGAAGTGCCGCCCGCCAACCAGGGCATCGGCTTCCAGGTTCGCGGAACCGGCGTGTTCCACCACCTCTTCGGCCAGCTCTCCAGCCCGGAAACCTTCGGCAACTACGGCGCGGGTTCGACGATGTTCATGGTCGACCCGGAAGCGGACCTGTCTTTCAGCTTCCTCAGCGCCGGGGTGATGACGCAGGCCGCCAATATCGAGCGCATGGGCAAGCTTTCCGACATCGCGCTTTCCGCCTGTCTCTAGAGGATACCAAATGGCAGACGCAGACATCATCATCATCGGATCGGGCCACAACGGGTTGGTCGCGGGCGCCTATCTCGCCGTGGCGGGCAAGCGCGTGCTCGTGCTGGAACGCAACGAATGGCACGGCGGCGGCGTGGTCAGCCGCGAGCTGACGCGCCCCGGCTTCATGCACGACCAGCATTCGATGAGCCACATCTTCATCCAGGGCAATCCGCTGCTGGCGAACGACGATCTTGGCCTGAAATCGAAATACGGCCTGAAATACGTCTTCCCCGACGTGCCGATGATGAGCGTGTGGGAAGACGGCACCACCCTCCCGCTCCACCGCGATCCAGCGAAAAGCGTAGAGGCCATCTCCCGCTTCTCGCAGAAGGACGCCGAGACGTTCCTCAAGATGAGCCAGCAGGCCGCGCAGTGGCTGCCGATGATCCAGGCGGGGCTCTATTCTCCGCCCATGCCGCAGGGCGCGCAGGCGGCGATGATGGACCAGTCGGTCGAGGGGCGCGAAATGTGGCGCACGACGCAGGTCTCCACCTTCGACCTGATGGAAGAACTGTTCGAGCACGAGAAAGTGCGCGCCCACTTTGGCCGGGTGGCGGGCGAGAACCTCGTCTCGCCCGATGAAAAGGCGACCGGCATCGGCGCCTACGTCTTCCTCGGCTTCCTCGAGAAATACGGCTTCGGCGTGCCGGTGGGCGGTTCGGGCAGTCTCACCAATGCGCTGATCGCCTGTATCGAGGACCATGGCGGCAGCGTGCGCGCGTCTGCCAGCGTCCGCGAAGTGGCCACCGAAGGCGGCCGCGCGACGGGCGTGGTGCTGGACGATGGCGAGCGGCTGTCGGCTAGCGACGGCATTATCGGCGCGCTGCACCCGCATATCCTGCCCGATATGGTCGACGCCCTGCCCGCCGACGTGGGCCACCGCGCGAAACGCACCCATATCACCGATGCCGCCTGCTTCACCGTGCACGCCGCGCTCGATGCGCCGCTCGAATTCCGGGCGAAGCGCCACGATGGCGAGCCGCTTTCCGCCGTGATGTACGAGCTGATGCCCGCCAGTTACGAGGACATGCGCCGCGCCTTCGATGAATTGCGCTATGGCAACATGAGCCCCACCCCGCTGGTGGGCGTGGGCCAGTTGCCGCAGCACGATCCCACCCGCTGCCCCGAAGGCAAGTCCATCTTCCACGCCTGGGACTACGTGCCCTACACCCGGCAGGACGGCAGAAGCTGGGACGAGGCGAAGGGCGAATTCGCCGAAAAGATGATCGCGCAGATGGGCAAGTACATCGCCAACGTGCCCGACGTGGTGCTGGACTATCACTGCGACAGCCCTGTCGACATGGAGCGCACCAGCCCCAGCTTCTATCGCGGCGACCTGCACGGCATTGCCACCACCACCTACCAGTCCGGCAGCCACCGCCCGACGCCGGACCTTGGCCAGTACCGCGTGCCGGGCGTCGACAGGCTCTACCTCGTCGGCCCGTTCCAGCATCCGGGCGGCGGCGTGTTCGGGGCAGGGCGCGCCACCGCGATGGTCGCCGCCGAAGATCTCGGCATCGATTTTGACGAGGTGCGCGTGTCATGAAGATACACGCTGCCGACAAGAGCGAGCTGATGCAGGTCAGCAAGATCGAGCGGAAAGGGAACGACCTTGTCCTCAAAGGCAAGGTCTACGGCACCATGCCGATGACCGCGACGCTGACGCCGGAGGAGGCGAAGAACTTCCTCAAGCTGATGACGCCGAAGCTGGCGCTGTTCCTGCTCACCATGCCGTTTCGCAAATCGAAGAAGGATTGATCGCATGACCAGACGCCACGAGGGGAAGTCCATGCTGGTGACCGGCGCTGCCGGTGCCATCGGTTTTGCCACCTGCGAAATTCTCGCCCGTGAAGGGGCGCGGGTGATGATGGTGGATGTCGACGAAGGCGGGCTCGCAGAACGCGTGGAAGCCATGACCAGGGCCGGCTACGAGGCTATCGGCCACGTGGCCGACGTGTCCGACGAAGCGCAGACCATCGGCTATGCCGAGGCGGCGCTGGAGGCTTTCGGACAGGTCGACGGGTTCTTCAACAATGCCGGGATCGAAGGCAGCCTTGGCCCGACCCACACCTATGACGTCGATGAATTCGACAAGGTTCTGCGCGTGAACCTGCGCGGCATGTTCCTCGGGCTTCGCTACGTGCTGCCCGACATGGTACGGCGCGGATCGGGCGCGGTGGTGAACACCGCCTCCATCGGTTCCGAGCGCGGCCTGGCGGGCGCCTGCGCCTACAACGCCGCGAAGCACGGCGCGGTCGGGCTGACGCGCACGGCGGCCAGCGAGGTCGCGCAGATGGGCGTGCGGGTAAACTGCGTGATGCCCGGCGTGATCGAGACGCCGCTGCTGGTCGGGATGCTGGAACAGATGTTCGACAGCGTGGAGGCCGGGATGCAGAAGCTGGGCGAAGTCGCCACGCTCAACCGCGTGGGCCAGCCGCGCGAGGTTGGCGACGTGGTCAGCTTCCTGCTTTCGGAAGAGGCCAGCTACGTCAACGGCGCCAAGTGGGAGATCGACGGCGGCGCGCTGGCCACCATTCGCAACGATATCTAGAGCCGCGAGACCACGAAGTTGGCGGCCATGCTGCCCCGGTTGGAGTTCGCCGTGCAGGCCACGGTCGAAACCTCCTCGTTCGCGAAATAGATCTCGCACACGCCGCGCACTTCGTAGGTGCGCCCATTCGGGAGGGTGACGGAAGAAACCGTCATGCGGCTGCCTTCGAAAATGCCGTTGAACTGCGTGCGGCTTTGCCAGCCGCGCTGGCCGAAGCTGATCTGCCCGTCGCTGATACGCACTTCGTTACAGGTGATGAGTTCACCCGGCGCGGCGCGCTCCTCGACCGCTTGCGGGTAGAGGCAGGTGCCGCTGTAGGTGCCGGTGGGCAGGGCATCGGCGGCGAATTGCGCGGCGAAAAGGAAGGCGAGACTCAGCATGGGGCCGAACATGCGCCTGAAACGGCCGACCCGCAATCGCGGTAACCATGATTCGTATGGTCAGCGCTCCGGGTCCAGCCCGGCGGCCTCCTCCACCACCTTGGCGATTGCGGTGAAATCGGCCTGCGGGCCTTCGCGTTCCAGCGTGCGCTCCAGGTAGTCAGCCACGATCCGGCCCAGCGGCAGGGGCACCTCGGCCGCGTCCGCCTCGTCCAGCAGCAGCTTCGTGTCCTTCAGGCTGAGCGCGGCGGCGAAGCCGAAGTCGAAGGTGCGCGGGAGGACGGATTTGGGCCACTTGTCGCGGGTGGCGGAATTGATGCCGGTGGACTGGTTCAGCACCTCGATCATGCGCGCAGGGTCCAGCCCCTGCTTGATGCCGAAAGCCATGCCTTCCGCCGTCACCCCGATGGCAACCGCGCCGAGCAGGTTGTTGACCAGCTTCATCGTCTGGCCCGCACCGGGCGTCTCGCCCATGTGCGTAGGCTTGCCCATGGCTTCGAGCAGGGGGCGCACTTCCTCGAAAGCCGCTTCCGGCCCACCGACCATTATGGAAATCGTACCCGCCCTGGCCCCGGCGATTCCGCCCGACACGGGTGCATCGAGGCAGGCCGTCCTGCCTTCCAGCGCCTCTGCCAGCTCGGCGGCAAGTTGCGGGCCACTGGTGGAAAGGTCGCAGATGATGCGCGGAGCCTTGGTCGCCGCAATGCCATCCGCCCCCAGCACCGCCTCGCGCACGATTGGCGGGGTCGGCAGGCTGGTGAAAACGACGTCGCATCGCTCGCCAAGGGTCGCCGCGCTGCCCGCGGTTTCCGCCCCCTTTTCGACCAGCGCGGCGACGGCATCTTCCGAGACATCGTGCACGAGCAACTGGCCGGTATGGCGCAGAAGGTTTTCCGCCATCGGGCCGCCCATGCGGCCGAGGCCCAGGAATCCAACAATCATGGCAAGCCGACGATCATGTTAAAGCATCTCCGTAACGGGTGTATGCGGGGGCAGGTCCACCCGCGCGATATCGTTTTCGCTCTCGAAACATGCCAGCACCAGCGGATCGTGCCCCGGTATCAGGTGATCGAGCGACCCGCCCGCAAGGTCCAGCGCGCGGGCCTGTGCGCGGGCGTAGTCCTTCTCGTCAACGAAGATCGGGAAGGGCAGCTTGCGCGTGATATTGGCGTAGAGATGCGCCGCGTCGCTGGCGAGCACCACGGGCCCGCGCGCCGTGTCGCACACCACCAGTTGCAGCCCGGCCGTGTGACCGTGGGCGAGGCGCAGCGCGATGCCGGGTGCGAATTCCTCGTCCCCGTCGTGAAAGACGACGCGGCCTGCGTAGAGCCGCCGCACCAGTTCGGCGACCGGCTCGCCATCGAACGGTGCGCGTGCCGTCTCGTCGCAGACATGGCGGCTGGTGGCCCACGCCAGTTCGGCATCCTGCACGTGGAAACGGGCATTGGGGAAATCGTCGAGCCCGCCTGCATGGTCGTAGTGCAGGTGCGTGAGGATCACGTCCTCCACGCCCAGCCGGTCTATCCCCGCATCGCGCAGGCTCTTGCGGATGGGGCGGGTGATTTCGCGCCCGCGCGCTGCCGCCGCTTGCGCGCCGAAGCCTGTGTCCACGATCACGGGCGGATGGCCGTCGCGGTGGATGGCCCAGACATAATAATCGAGCGGCATCGGCAGGTCGTGATCGTCAACGGCTCGCGTGAAATTGGCCTGCGCGGTGCGCTCGTGCCGGGCGTAACGAATGGCCTGGATCGCGGTGACGGGCGCAGGATTTCCGGGCGGTCGCACGGTTAATTCAAGCTAGCTTGAGCTATTGTGGAGAAAGCCGGAATCACCGGTCCGCCACGCCAAGGCCGCGGAACCACGTCTCGCCATCGCTGCCGGTGACGAAATGGCCTGCCGTCGGCTCGAAGAAATGCATGCCCACCACTAGGGTGCCGCTGTCGCGGTACTTCTCCACGAAGGCCTGCCGCGTTGCGCTGCCTGCCTCGCGGTTCATGTCGAAGGTGGCGCGGCGATGCGGCATGGCGCACTGCATCGGATGGTGCATCAGGTCGCCTGTCACCACGGCGCGCTCGCCCTTGCTTTCGATCACCACGTGGATGTGGCCCGGAGTGTGGCCGTGGCTGGGTTCGGCATAGACGCCCGGCGCGATCTGGTGATCGGCATCGATGAAGTCGACCAGCCCCGCCGCCACGATGGGATCGACGCTTTCCAACATATGCTTGTCGTCGTGGTGCCCGTCCTTGCGCAAGTCGTTCTGCCACGCTTCGTATTCGGTCTTGCCGAACAGGTAGCGGGCGTTGGGAAAGGTCGGCCTGTATTCGCCCGTTTGCGGATCCTTGTAGGTGTTCCAGCCCACGTGATCGAAATGCAGGTGGGTGCAGAAGACGGTGTCCACGTCATTGTGGGTAATGCCGAGTTCGGCCAGGTCTTCGAGGAATCCCTCGGGCAGGTCCGTGAACACTTCGTACTCGCGCTCCCGCCCGGCACCGATGCAGGTATCGACCACGATAGTGCGATCGGGCGTTTGCAGCACGATGCCCTGGAAGTTCATCCGCATCTGCCCCTCTGGCGTGGCGTAATGGGGGTGGAGCCAGTCCATCGCCTTCACTTCCTCCGGCGTGGCATCGGGCATGGCCATGTGGATGTCATCCTGGAAGTCCCAGATCTCGACGATGCGGCTGATCTTCACATCGCCTACCTGCCAGGTCTTGATATGCTCCTTGGCCATGCGGACTCTCCCTCTCTCTCTCTCTCTCTTACTTATAGCGTGCGACGCTTTCGGGCGGCAGCTGCGCCGATTCCATCGGCGGTTTGCCCAGGATGAAGTCGGCGCAGCGTTCGCCGATCATCACGCAGGGCGCATTGGTGTTGCCGCCGATCACCGTGGGCATGACGCTGGCATCGGCAACGCGCAGCCCCTCGATCTCTTTCACGCGCAATTGCGGGTCGACCACCGTTTCGGCTGCCGCCGGATCGCCCATGCGGCAGGTGCCGACGGGGTGGTGGACGGTGTAGCCGGTCTCCCGGATGTAGGCGTCCCATTCATCGTCGCTCTGGCAATCGGGGCCGGGGGCGACTTCGGTGCCGTTGTAGCGGGCAAACGGCTTGCTGGCGAAAGCCTCTCGCGAGATTTTCAGCGCGCGGATCAGCGGCTTGATGTCGTCGGGATGCTCCAGCAGGTGCGGGTCGATCAGCGGGTCCGTAGCCGGATCGGGTGAGCCGAGCCGAACCGTGCCCCTGCTCTTGGGATAGAGCGCCACCGGGCTGATCGCATAGCCGTGGCCCAGCGGGAACGGGATCTTCGGATTGGTGAGCCGCTTGGCAGGCTGGAAGACGAACTGCACATCCGGCTTGGGCAGCGAGGAATCTGTGCGCAGAAAAGCTACGCTTTCGAACACGTTGCCCGCCAGAGGTCCGGTGCGTTTCAGCAGGTATTCGATGCCGTAATAGATGTCTCGCGGCAGCACTCTCCAGCTGATGCCGTAGCTGGTGGTGTCGTCCGTTTCCATGTGGATCGGGCTGGCGACATGATCCTGGTAGTTCCCGCCGACGCCTTCCAGCGAATGAACCACGTCGATGCCGTGTTCGCGCAAATGCTGGGCGGGGCCGATGCCGGAGAGCATCATGATCTGCGGCGTCTGCACCGTGCCCGCGCTCAGCACGATTTCGCGCCGCGCGCGGATCGTGCGCCCGTCGACCAGTTCGACCCCGGTGGCGCGGCCATTTTCCACCACGATGCGGGCAACGCGGGCGTCGGTCTGCACATGCACGTTTCCGTGCGCGAGCGCTGGCTTCAGCATCTGCTGCCACGTGCTTTGCCGCTGGCCGTTGTCGATCAGGCCCTGCCGCCTTCCGTAGCCTTCCGGGTCCGGCCCGTTGAAATCGGGGCAGGCGGGGAATTGCAGCGAGCCGAGCGCATCCATGAAGGCATAGTTCAGCGCATTCGGATTCTCGACCAGCTTGACGTTGATCGGCCCATCGGTGCCGTGGAAGACACTTGCGGGATAATCCTCGTTCCGCTCCGTGCGCGTGAAATAGGGCAGCACCTCGCGGTACGACCAGCCCTTGCAACCGGCGTCTGCCCAGTCGTCGTAATCGGTGGGGTGGCCGCGGAAATAGACCATGCCGTTGATAGCGCCCGAACCGCCCAAGACGCGCCCGCGCGGCACGCCGATCTGGCGGCCCGCCATGCCCGCCTGCGGCACCGTGGCAAAGCTCCAGTTGCTCGCCTTGCGCCCGATGGCGGCGGCGACGAAGCTGGGCACGTGGAAGAAGGGGTGCGTGTCGTGCCCGCCCGCTTCCAGCACGCAGGTGGTGGAGCCAGCGTCCTCTCCCAGACGTGCGGCCAGTGCGGCACCGGCAGAGCCTGCACCGATGACGATGAAATCGAATTCTGCTGCGCTCATTATCGTTCGGCGCCTCTCCCTAACGAGCGTTACAGTGCGCGAGGCGGGGGGTGAAACGCAAGAGCCAATTGGCAAGGGCGCCCGATAGCGGCTAGGGCGCTTGGCGAGTGCGGGCGTGGCGGAATGGTAGACGCCGGGGACTTAAAATCCCCTGTCCTTTGTGACGTGCCGGTTCGAGTCCGGCCGCCCGTACCAGCTTGTATTGCGGGCGTTTCATGCTCCTTGTCTCCGAAACGCACACGGCGACCGCTTCCGCCGACTTACTCCCACCGGCGCCGAACTAGAGATTGCCGGGCAGGCCTTCGACGCTATACAGCCGGGCCATGTGGGGTCAGACAGTACAACTGCGGCGGCCGGTGAGCGGGTTCGCCTCAACTCATCCATACTACGCGCATCTCGATGGAATCCGTGCGCTTGCCGTCCTGTCTGTCTTACTGTTCCACCTCGACCACTCGATCTTGCCCGGCGGGTTTGTCGGAGTGGACGTTTTCTTCGTTCTTTCCGGCTACCTCATAACCGGGGTTATCCTCCGCGAGATAGAGCAGGGGCGGTTTTCCGTCGCCCGCTTCTATCAACGGCGCATCGCCCGTATTTTCCCGGCATTCGCGGTCGTCATAGCAGCAACCTACGTCGCCAGCCTCTATCTCTATTCGGCGCAGGATATCGCATCCGTGGGGACGAGTGGCGCGGCCGCCGCGCTGTCACTCATAAACATGAAGCTGATCTTCCAGGGGGACTACTTCACCATTTCGCAGGATGCCCAGCCGCTCCTGCACTATTGGTCGCTGTCGGTAGAGGAACAGTTTTACTTCCTGTACCCGCTCGCGCTCCTTTGGCTGACGAAGCGGCGGATCCTGCCGCCGTTGCTGGGCGCGGCCGCGGTCAGCTTTGCCTGTGCAATCGTGCTCACTTACCTGGCGAAGGACATTGCCTTCTACACACTTCCCACGCGGGCATGGGAACTGCTGGGTGGAGGTGCCTTGGCTGTCTGGCACGCAAGACGCGAGGCAACGCGCCGACCCGGATTGGCCGAGCTTGGACTCGTGGGTCTGCTGCTGTCCTTCCTGTTCCTGGGCCCGGAGCATTTTCCAGGTCCGACGGCGGCATTCCCGGTTCTGGCAACCCTGGCAATTCTGGAGGGATCGCGGGCCGAGGGATCACGGGTTCAACGATATCTGGCGTGGCGTCCCGCAGTTGCCATAGGACTGCTGTCCTATTCGCTGTACCTTTGGCATTGGCCCATCTTCTCTTTCATCGACTACCGCCTTTTCGCAGCCTCGGCAGAAGTGCGACTTGCTCTCAAGGTGCTGCTTACAGTTGTGCTGTCGGTCGCGAGCTATTTTCTGATCGAGCGTCCGGCAAGAAGGTACTTCAACCGGCAGGGCATGGTTCGCGCAGCGCTGTCGTTCTTCGTGATCGGCGTGCTCGCTCTTTCGGCAGTCGGCTACTATCTTCGGGAAAGCCACTATCTCGGCGCGGATCGCGGGGACATTGCCGCCGGCGGAATCGAAGCCGTGTCCGGCCACGACCGGGACGTTCTCCTTCTCGGAGACAGCCAGGCCTACATGTATGCCCTCCAGTTGGCAGAACTGGCTCGCGAGGAAGAATTCAACCTGAGGGTAGCGGGCATGCCGGCGGGCAACCTCCTGCCTGGAGAAGAGGAAACGGTCTGGAGCGACGTCGCCAGCATGGTTGCGCGCGAGCAGCCCGACGTGATCGTGTTTGCCTATGCCTGGGGCATAAAGATCGGCGAGCATCCCGAGCGGCTCGCGCAGGCCATCCGCCACCTAACATCGCACACCGGCAAGATCGTCCTCGTCCAGCAGATGCCACTTCTGTCGGACGACGTGACCCGCCAGTCGATCAGGGAAGGTCTGAGGCCACCATTCGTCGAGCCGGAAGACAGGGGCAGCAAACGCAGGTCAGGCGCCGCGGTGGTAGACACCTATGCCTCGCAGGCAACCATCGTGGAAATGTTTCCGATCTTCGACGGTCCCGATGGCACGAGGGTCATCGGCGAGGATGGACGCTTCCTCTATCAGGACGCCGGCCACCTTTCCGATTCAGGCGCCGCGCTGACGATGCCGCTGTTCGAAGAGGCGATCAGGTAACCGCGCCGAGTCTCCGCGCAAAAGGAGTGATCGGGCGGTTAACCACCAATCACAGGGAAATACGCATGGAAGCGCTCTAATGGCGGTAACGACAAGCCAATAGGAGTGAGGTCTGTCAGCAAGCTCGGCCAGCCCGGCCGCCGGCAACATGGGGACCATATGCACAACGCGCTACATCAGGACGAGGTGCTGTCGGGCGCCGGTAACGCTGCCACCAGCGATGTCGAGCAACGCGCCGCCACACGCTACACCCTGCTGATCCGTGCCGCGAAGCTGTTGTGCAATGCCGGTGAATTCCTGTGCGTCATCCGCGACGTATCGGAAAGCGGGATCAGCGTGCGCACTTTCCATCGCCTGCCCCCCACGGCGCGCATGGTGGTGGAATTGCAGAACGGCGACCGGCACGAAATGGAGCCGATCTGGCAGAGGGACGACCGCGCCGGTTTCCGTTTCGTCCACCAGGCTGATATCAGCCGGATCATCGCCAGCCCCAGCCGCTATGCCAAGCGCGCCATCCGTCTCAATCTCAGCGCGCCCGCCGTGATCGAGACGATGGACGGACGACGCGAGGACGTGGAGATCGTGGACCTCTCGCAGCAGGGCGCGAAGGTCGCCTGCGAATGCCGTTTTGCGCTGGATGAGCGGGTGAAGATCTCGGCGGCGGGTTTGCCCGAAACCCATGCCAAGGTGCGCTGGCGCAAGGATGGCGGTTGCGGGCTGATCTTCGAGAACACCTACCAATACGGCGATTTCGCGCGCATCGCGGCAGACCTGCAACTGGGCGAATAAGCCTTCGCAACGCCTTGCTCGAACAGGCGTGTTAACCGGCTCATAACCATTTTCCTTCACTCCCGGTCAGGACCAACAACCGGGGGCATTCATGCACGATCTTTCCAATGGCAACGCGGGTTTCGCGAGCGGCGAAATCGAAGTCGACGTGGCCATTATCGGCGCGGGTCCGGCAGGGCTTACGGCGGGATACCTGCTGACGAAGCAGGGCAAGTCCGTCGCCATCATCGAGAAGGATGCCACCTACGTCGGCGGGATCAGCCGCACGGTCGAGCACGAGGGCTATCGCTTCGACATCGGCGGGCACCGCTTCTTCTCGAAGAGCCAGCAAGTCGTGGACCTGTGGAACGAGATCCTGCCCGACGATTTCATTCAGCGCCCGCGCATGAGCCGCATCTATTACGAGGGCAAGTTCTACTCCTATCCGCTGCGCGCGTTCGAAGCGCTGTGGAACCTCGGCGTCTGGCGTTCGACGCTTTGCATGCTGAGCTATGCCAAGGCGAAGGTCTTCCCGCAGCGCGAAATCCGCAGCTTCGAGGACTGGACGAGCAACCAGTTCGGCAAGAAGCTGTATTCAATCTTCTTCAAGACCTACACCGAGAAGGTGTGGGGCATGCCCTGCAACGAGATGAGCGCAGACTGGGCCGCGCAGCGCATCAAGGGCCTTTCCCTGTGGGGCGCGGTGGTCGACGGGCTGAAGCGCTCGCTCGGCCTCAACAAACTGAACGACGGCAGCGGCAAGCAGGCCAAGACCCTGCTCGAAACCTTCCGCTACCCGCGCCTTGGCCCCGGCATGATGTGGGAAGCCGCGCGCGACAAGATCGTGGCCACCGGCAAGGGCGAGGTGCTGATGGGCCATTCGCTCAAGCAGCTTGCCGCAGACGGCAAGGGCGGCTGGCGCATGACGGCCGAGAGCGAGCAGGGCGAAGTGGTCATCCGCGCGAAGGACGCGATCAGCAGCGCCCCGATGCGCCAGCTCGCCGCGCGCATGCACCCGCTGCCCGAGACGACGCTCAACGCCAGCAATCTCAAATACCGCGACTTCCTGACCGTGGCCCTGATGATCCGCAGCGAGGACCTGTTTCCCGACAACTGGATCTACATCCACGATTCCAAGGTGAAGGTTGGCCGCGTGCAGAACTTCCGTTCGTGGTCGCCCGAAATGGTGCCGGACGAGGACGTGGCTTGCGTCGGCCTCGAATACTTCTGTTTCGAAGGTGATGGCCTGTGGTCGATGGACGACGATGATCTCGTCGAACTGGCCAAGAAAGAAATGCACATTCTCGGCCTCGTCGCGCCCGAAAAGGTGATTGGCGGCGCGGTGGTTCGGCAGGAAAAGGCCTATCCCGTCTATGACGAGGACTACGCCGCCAACGTCGATGCCATGCGCTCCGAACTGGAAGCGAAGTATCCCTCCCTGCACCTCGTCGGTCGCAACGGGATGCACCGCTACAACAACCAGGACCACGCCATGATGACAGCCATGCTGACGGTCGAGAACATCCTCGCCGGAGAGCACCTTTACGATACCTGGTGCGTCAACGAGGACGCCGAGTATCACGAGGCAGGCGACGAGGGCGCGGAAAAGGCGCTTCCGGACAGCCGCAAGAGTGTGACCGAAGACCAGGCCGCCGCGCTTTCCTCCGTGCGCGATGTGCCGGAGCGGGTTGTCTCCAAAGGCAAGAAGGCTGCCTAGACCATGCCCGCCATGTTCATGCGGATGATCGATACGCGGCTGGTGCGCTACCTGCTGGCGAGCGTGGGCGCGCTGGCTGTGGACATGGGCACGTTCCTCGCCCTGCTGTCGCTGGGTATCTGGGCGGCGGGCGCATCTGCCGTGGGCTATTGCCTCGGCATCGCGGCGCACTGGCTGATGAGCAGCCGCGCGGTCTTCATCGGCAATGTTGCCGAGCGCGGTGCGGCGCGCACGCGCCAGAAGGCGCTGTTCGTGATCTCCGCGCTGGTGGGCCTTGGCCTGACCACCGCGATCGTCTGGGCAGGCGATGCCAGCGGGTTCGACCCGCGCCTTGCCAAGCTGGTGGCGATTGGCGTCAGTTTCGTTACCACATGGCTCCTACGCAGCCGCGTGGTTTTCCGTTAGGGATTTGCCCGATGATCGGTCGGGGGTTCGAGTGGCGCAGGTTCGTGCGCACGTGGCAGGCGGTGCTGGCCGTGTGGCTGACCTATGCCGTCGTGCGCATCGCCATCCAGCCGCTGCTGGGGTGGGAGCCTGTCGACCCCGATGACTGGACTCGCCTGTTGCAGGTGCGCGCCTGGCTGGATGGGCAGGCGTTCTGGGATGTGACGCAATACCGGATGAACCCGCCCGAGGGGTTCTCCATGCACTGGTCGCGCCTGGTCGACCTGCCGCTGGCCGCGCTGATGCTGCTGTTCGGGGAGAGAGCCGCGCTGGCGCTGGTGCCGCTGCTGTGGCTGCTGCCCGCGCTCTTCGCCCTGCGCGCGATCATGCTGCGGCTGGATTTCCCGCCGCTGGCCTTTGCCTGTGGCCTGCTCATCATGCCGCTGTTCCCGATGGTGCCGGGCAATTTCGCACCCATGCGGATCGACCATCACGCGCCGCAGGCTGTGCTGGCGCTGGTATGCGCGGCGCTGCTGATCCGGGACTCGCGCTGGAGTGCAGTCGCCTGCGGGCTGTGCGCGGCGGGGTGGGTGGTGATCTCGCTGGAGGGCCTTCCTCTCGTCGCCGTGATCGCGGGCCTCTACGGTGTGCGCTACTGGTTCGGAGAGCGCACCTTGCTGCCGTGGTTCCTCGGCTCGCTAGCCATCGCGGCGACGGCGCTCGCCTACGGTACGCGCGGCCCGCTCGACACCGCCTACTGCGACGTGCTGCTCCCGGGTCACCTGCTGACCTTCGCCGCCGCTGCGCTGATCGCGGCGATCATCCCCTTCCTGCCATGG
>MDTG01091376.1_pt1 | contig 41265 bp, 38 predicted proteins | sample 811421 | NCBI WGS metagenome assembly MDTG01 (sample SAMN05326645, study PRJNA326480) | marine metagenome | isolation source: seawater | place: Pacific Ocean: South East | collected 2011 | reverse complement strand
TAGCAAGGCAAAAATTTCGTTATTTAGTTGTTCTAAATCAGAAATTTTTAACGCAGATAGCGACAGGTTTAATCCCTCAAAATGATTAAAGTATTATTGCGGATTGGTATTATTAATATTTGTAAGCATCTGGTATTGGTAGCTTTTTATTGAGCGGAACAGGACGTTTTCCGCGCCCTTTTTGGAAGCGTTTTAACTGGAAAACATAAGCTAGCACTTGCGCTACTGCGGTAAATAGTTGATCAGGTATTTGCTGACCAACATCGGTAGTGTGATACAACGCACGAGTAAGCATTGGCGATTCGACAATTGGCACGTCATTACCCTTTCCCACTTTACGAATTTGCATAGCAAGCTCGTCCACGCCTTTGGCAAGAACAATAGGCGCACCAGCTTTAGCTGTGTCGTATTTTAGTGCAACAGAATAGTGAGTCGGGTTGGTTACAATAACGTCTGCATCAGGAACATCTTGCATCATCCGCCTTTGCGACATTTCCCGCTGGGTTCGACGAATACGCGCTTTAATTTGCGGGTCACCCTCAGAGTTTTTGTATTCGTCTTTCACTTCTTGCAGGGTCATTTTTAGCTCTTTATGGTGTTTATGACTTTGGTAAGGAGCGTCAATGGCGGCAATAATAATTAATGTACAAGTTAGCCCAAGGAACATCCAAGATAAAATTTCAAGCGCATGAATAAAATTACTAGGGGCGCTTTCTTGGCTTAAATGTAGTATTTCATCAAAGAAGGTATTGATTAAAAACACCGCAAAACCGGCAACGACAGCAAACTTTAAAATAGACTTGACCAGCTCTACCCCAGCTTGAGGGCCAAGCATACGTTTTATGCCTTTAGCTGGTGACATTTTACTCGCTTTTGGTGCCGCCGCTTGCCAACTAAAGTTAAATCCTCCTAATAGTGTATTGCCTATAAAAGCTGCAATTACAATAATAAAAACAAACATTGCCATAGGGAATAGTAAAGCATCCGCAACTATTCCCCACACAGAGAACATTTTAGTGGTGTCGTAGGTTTCATTTCGATTAAGGCTTAATAAGCGCCCCATGACATTATAAAGTCCCTTACCAATTTCAGGACCATACAATAATAAAGAAATTGCCGAGAAGATAAGCACAAACATAGTGCCTAACTCTTTTGAGCGAGCAACCTGGCCTTTTTTCTTGGCGTCTTCTATTTTTTTTCCTGTGGGTTCTTCGGTTTTTTCTTGACCTGAATCTTCAGCCATGGCGCGCTCCTAAGGTGTACAACCAACTAGGCTGCACATTAACTCAACCATTTTTAACCACTGAAACTCAAATTGAGTCATAAAGTTACCTAGAGTAGCCCAAATAATCACAAGACCAGCCACCAAGGTAAACGGAAAACCTATCGAAAAAATATTTAATTGCGGTGCCGCACGGGTCATTACACCAAATGACATATTAATAACAAGCATCGCCGTCAGTGGCGCTAAAGCAAGCACCAAGGCAGTAGTAAACATCCAACCGCCCCATGTGACGATATCCCAGTAATGATCAACGGACCACCAAGTTCCATCGATTGGTAGTACCTCAAAGCTATGAATGACCATTTGAATCATCATTAAATGACCGTTAAATACGAAGAATAGCAAGGTAGCCAAAATTAAATAGAACTGACCAACCGCGGGGACATTCATGCCGTTAGATGGATCAACAACTGACGCAAAACCAAGACCAGTTTGCATTGCAAGTATTTGCCCAGCTAGTACAAAAGTGTTTAGTAATAGTACTGAAGCAAAGCCTATCGCCACACCAATAAGCATTTGCTGAATAACGACAAGGATCATTTCAAAGGAGAATAGGTTATTGAAGGTCGCTTGTGGCAGCATAGGCACAGCAACAAAGGTAACGACTACCGCTAAACCAAGTTTAATTCGAGTGGGTACATTCTTCGCACCAAGGCCTGCCATAATCATGATCATGGAGCTAATACGCACCAATGGTAGCAAAAAATCGCTGAGCCATTGAATAATGACAGCAAATGGAAATTCCATTTAGCCTGCAATCTCCGGTATCGACATCACTAAACGAGTAAAATAGTCCATAAGCTCTTGAGTGAACCAGTGACCGCCTAAAATTAATGCACTAATTGTAATTAACAAACGGGGTAAAAAGCTTAATGTTTGCTCATTGATGGATGTTGCCGCTTGAAAAACTGCCACCACAAGACCGACTAACAACCCTGGCACCACAATTGCCGATACCAATTTAATGACTAAAAATAGTGCATCACTCAGAATATCGACAAAAATTTCCGGTTCCATTTTGTCTCTCCTAACTAATTATGTGCCTTGAAGTGCATTGTTACACCCCGAGCCCGAAACTCTTCGCAAGTGTGCCCATGACAAGACCCCAGCCATCAACTAACACGAATAGCATGATCTTAAATGGTAAAGATACAATCATCGGCGAAAGCATCATCATACCCATGGCCATTAATACGGAGGCCACAACCAAATCCACAATCAAAAAGGGAATGAAAAACATAAAACCAATGATAAAGGCCGTTTGCAGTTCACTGGTTACAAAGGCTGGGATTAAAACAATCAGTGGGGTGTCTTCTGGCGAGTCTAATTGCTCATAACCAGCTATTTTCGCAAAGGTCTCTAAATCTTTTATACGAACTTGCGAGAGCATAAAAGCTTTCATTGGCTCTTTAGCAAGCTCAAGTGCTTGTACTGAGGTAACTTGCTCATTCAAGTATGGCTCAATAGCGCGCTCATTCACCTGCTGATAAATTGGCGCCATAATAAAAATACTTAAAAACAGCGACATACCTAACAAAATTTGATTCGATGGCGTCTGTTGTAAGCCTATTGCTTGGCGTAATATTGCCAGTACCACAATAATGCGTGTAAATGAGGTCATCATAATCACTGCCGCTGGAATGAAGCTCAGCGCAGTCATGATCGCTAACACTTGTAGCGTCACAGAGTAATCTTGAGAACCATCAGGGTTAGTGGTAATAGTCAGGGCTTCTATACCCTCAGCGTTAACCGACGGCAAAAACAGCAAACTTGCTAAAATAAGTATCCACTTGATCATAGCGTTAATTCTTTTTATTTGAAGGTGATTGTGGGTTCAGTAGCTTACCAAACTTCTTGGCAAGTTCTGGGAGTTCTTTTTCTTGTAAAGGTGTTTCTAGCTTATGCAAGTAATTAATACTATGCGGGGTAACACCAATTAAGTGTTGAGCGTTATCAATTTCAATAACCATCAAACGTTCACGGGAGCCTAAGGGCAAGCTACGCACTACTTTAAACTCATCACTGTTGGCAAGGTTTGGGTTTAATTTTTTTACCAAAAAAGCCAAGGCAATAATAACCACAAGCACTAAAAGCAAAGACATCACCATAGACAATAAATCTGCCGTTGGTGATGCCGTGGGAAATACAGTGCTCGACGCACTTGTTAAAGCAACTAAAGCATTCATCGTAACTTTTTAATACGTTCAACTTGGCTAATAACGTCAGTTAAACGAATACCGAACTTATCATTTACTACGACTACTTCACCATGCGCAATCAGGGTGCCATTAACCAATACATCAAGTGGCTCACCAGCTACTCGATCTAGTTCGACCACTGAACCTTGGTTGAGCTGTAATAGATTACGAATGTTGATTTTTGAACGACCCACTTCCATCGAAATAGTAACAGGAATGTCCAAGATAGTATCAAGTTTACGTTTTTCGTCGCCAGACAGCTCATGTCTTTCATCTTTTAGTTCATCAAGTTCAGCCACAGCCGCATCACCTGAACCACCTTCGGCTTCTTCAGCTTCGGCCAATGCCGCAGCCCATTCGTCCATTGTATCTTGATCATCACTCATTATGTTTAACCTTATAAATCGACTACCAGTCTAAATCCACACCTTCTGATAGATGTAGATCTTCTTCTAGTTCTGCTAATTCTGCATCTGAATCCAGTTTTTTGCCACCTTTTGTGAACACATGTAGTTCTGACTTAACTGATTCAGGGCGTTTAATTTTTTCGCTAATTTGTAGTGCAACATTGTCACGAGAACGACCCATTTTTGCTCTAAAGGTCGGCAATTCTTCTACAAAGACGGTGATATGTTCTGGCATTTCCACAGGGATAATATCGCCAGCTTTAAGCTCCATGATTTGTTGTAGTGTTAAATCGACCTCAAGTAATTGAGTCGACAAATCCACTTCAACATCCATGATCTCATCACGCAATGCTTTACTCCAACGTAGGTCAGTGTCTTCGGTGTCTGATTGCACACCGGCATCGAGTAATTCACGAATAGGCTCAAGCATAGAGTACGGCAGTGCAATATGGAAATCACCACCACCACCATCTAGCTCAATATGGAAAGAGCTAATAACAACGACTTCAGTTGGACTTACGATGTTAGCCATCGCAGGGTTAACTTCTGAGTCAAGGTACTCAAAAGATACATCCATTACCGGTGCCCATGCTTCTTTATAATCTTCAAAGATAATTTTAAGCAGCATTTGAACGATACGACGCTCTGTAGGGGTAAATTCTCGGCCTTCAATTTTTGCATGATAGCGACCATCTCCACCAAAAAAGTTATCCACTAAAATGAATACTAATCGGGCTTCCATGGTAATTAGGCCTGTGCCCTTCAAAGGACGAAAACGTACCATGTTCAAACTGGTTGGCACGAATAAGGTGTGAATATATTCGCCAAATTTAATCATTTGCACGCCGTTAATCGACACCTCTGCGGTGCGGCGCATCATGTTAAATAAGCTAATTCGCATATGACGGGCAAAACGTTCATTCACGATCTCCAGGGTCGGCATACGACCACGGACAATACGATCTTGTGATGAGAAGTCATACTGTAAGGTATTACTGTCTAAGTCATCACCTTCGTGAATATCTTCCTCTTCGACTTCGTCGACGCCATGTAAGAGCGCATCAATTTCGTCTTGAGATAATAAATCGCTCACGCTGACCCCTTATTGCATCACAAAGCCGGTAAATAATACCCGCTCTATCACTTTGCTACCTTCAACATCACTTAATGCTGATTGTACTTTTTCAAGTGCAGCGACACGCACTGACTCTTTACCTTCGCTAGTACCTAATTCATCTGCGGTCGTTGTTGAAAGAACGCCAAGTAAGGTACTTTCGATAAGTGGAATGTGTTTTTTGGCAGTTTCTTCGTTTACTTCACCGCGCACTAGTAGCTGAACTTTTATCTGTACGATACGGTCTCGACTAGCACCGGGTACATTAAATACAAATGGACGTGGCATTGCGACATATAAAGCCGAACCAATTTGTGCGGAGCTCGATGGTGCAGCGGACTCAGTCACTGTGGTTTCATCTGCTAGGCTTTCTTCAGGGGCATCATCGCCCATAAATAAAAAGTACCCTGCAGCTGCACCAACTATCAACACTACAGCAGCAATGATGATTATTAGTTTCTTTTTGCCTTTACCCGTATCTTCTATTTCTAAATTTGCTTCTTCGGCCATTGTCACTTCCCTCAAAGTTACAGCAATCTGTTCATCAGGCTGTAACTATTTTATTTCTTATAATAGCAGGACTTATGCATAGTAATCTATTGATGATGAAGATTGTTGTCGAGAAGTTTCTGAGCTTTGCGCTGTTACTTCTTGTTGCTGCTCTTGTGTTTGTTGTTTTCCAGCGAACTGCCCTTGCCCTGACTGCTCTTGTTGTTGCTCAGGGTTACCCTGCTGAATACTACTCTCACCAAGTTCAATACCTTGCTGCGCTAGCATCTCTCGTAAACGTGGCATTGACTGCTCTAAAGCTTCTTTTGCTTGCTGATTTTGTACAACAAAATTAATTTGAGCTTGCTCTGCATCGCTACGTATACGAATTTGCATACTGCCCATTTCTGGTGGGTCTAAGCGAATTTCAGCTTCTTTATTATTGATATTTAATAATGCACTAACACGCTCTTGAAGCATTTTTGCTGCATCACTTTTTATAATGTTAATCGCTTGCATTACTCCAGGGTCAAGGGCCACTGATTTAGATTGAGCCTGGGTTTGTGCTGTTGTTTGCGTATGCATTGTTTGTACTTCAAGCGCTTGCTCGTATTGTTGATGAGCCATTTCATAAGCACCTGGTTGTACTGTTGCATTTGCTTGAGCCGTAATCTGAGTAAATAACTGAGCTACGCGCGGGGTAACAGCTTCTTGTGTGCGTTCGGTATTGAGTTTTGTATCCAGTTCTGTTGTGACGTCATCACCAATCATTCCTTTGCTTGCATCAGCTGTAACTTGCGCTGAGCTATTTTGTTTCGCCTTGCTATGTTCAGCTGTGACTGTTGCTGCGGGAACAGGCATTGCTGTGGCTGTATTTACTTTAGCTGGAGCATTAATAGCTTCTGTGAGCAAGGTTTGTGCCGCAGAGAGCTTTTCGTACTGAGCAGTGCCCGGCGTTAACGTTTGCAGTTGAGTATTCACTTTATTTAAAAGCGCTTGCTGTTCATCCTTAGTCAACGCCGTGATTTGCTTTTCGACGCCTGTAGGTAACTTGTTATCTAGAGCCTTATTGTCAGCTAATTTAGTATCTTGTTTTGCCTGATTTTCATTAGCAATGTCTTGTTCTACAGAAAATTGTGATACAGGGCTTTGTGCTGCTGACTTGCTATTGCTTAATTCAGACAATAGCGACTTGATTGTTGCCACCTCATCAGCACTGAGTTTATTATCAGCTTTCAGTTGAGTTATTTGTTGCTCAAGTTGCTTTTGCTGTTCAGAGGTTAGCGACAAACCTTTAGCGAACTCACTTACAGCATGTCCATCGCTACTTTGTACTGTAGACAGCAAGCTAACGATTGACTTATCTGTCACTGGTTTATCTGATGTTTTCGCCGCACTTGCTTCAACGCTTTTTTGAGCTACCTGCTCAGTAGCCAGATTTACCGCAGACTTATCAACGTTGTCTTGTGCTTGCTTTGCCGTCAGATCAACCGCTTTTGCATCACTTTGAGTGCCATTATCTGTATCGCTAAGTAGCTTATTTAAAGCAACTTTGCTTGTCTCATTTGCACTAGGTACTTTTTCATCAGATGATTTTAATATGTCTACATTCGCTGACTGTTTTTGGGCGCTATTTAACAGAGCGTCTACATCAACTGTGGTTTCTTTGTTGTCAGTTACTTGTGCTGCACTGGCAAGGTTAGCCACCTGAAGTTTTGTATCAGGCGTATTAACAGCAGAAACACCCAGCTTTCCTTTATCGGTTAATGGGCTGTCAATAACAGGGGTTATGCTATCTTTTGGTGGTAAATCACCCATTGCTTTTAGCTGGCTATCTACCGCAGTCGCAACTTTAGACTTATGTAATAAGCTTGCTATTGAATTATCGCCTTCCGCGTCGGCTTTTGAATCATCGGTTTGTGCAACGTCTGTCATCGGTGAAGGTATAACAGGTGTAATGATATCGATTGGGGTTGGTTTTTTATCAACAACTACAGGGCTAACATCATTATTTTCAATCAATTTATTAACACGCGTACTCATAGCTTGAGCTGCATTAATTTGCGAAAGCAGTGAGTTTTCCTCATCTTCTACAAGAGCAAGTTCATTGCTTTGTTCTTTAATTACAGCTTCATTACGAACATCTGGACTTGTTTTAGATTGCTGTTCTGAAGAGGTGGTAGCAGTTGCAGCTTTAGCATCAGCAGCTGTGCTTTCATCACCAGGTTTAGCATCTGATTTAGGCTCTCCAGAAGTACTGATAGCTTTAGTTTCATCAACTGAGTCAGCACCTGCATCACTTTTTGCTTGCGCGTTTGCCGCTTCACTTGCTTGTGTTAGTGAAGTTAAAAAACTTAAGCCCGATGCTTTGTCGCTAGACTCTGATTCTTTGCCTGAAAAACCAGTACCTTGCTCAGTTTTAACCTGCAAATTGATATCACTGATCGCCATAATTCACCTAAAACTAAAGAGGCAATTTGCCGCCGCAAGTGCCAAAATTAATGCTACTGGTTAGGTAAATGCAATTAACATGCCTAAAAAAGGTCGTATTTTAGAGAAGTGCGTTTTTAAGTTGACGTTGATAAAACTGATTTGAAGCGAACTCATCCAGCATTTTTTGCTCCGCTTTAGCCACCTGCATCGCTTGTTTTTCAGCTTGCTTTTCGATTAACTTCGCAACTGCTTTAGCTTTCACTTGCTGTTTTAACCACAGTGCTTTTCGCTGCGTAACAACTTGCTTTGCGGTATTCACAGTGCTTGCTTGCTGACGTATCGCTTCTTCAATTTTTGCGATAAAGGCATGATATTGACTAAACCCGGCACTAGACAAACCAGAGCGACCTTTCAAATGTAACTGCTGAGAATACTCCATGCGAAAGTTATTCAGCCCTTGCAGTTTTTGTTGGTTACTTTGTAAGTGCTGCTGCGCTTTTAAGTAATCCATGCGTAGAGACTCTTCTTTATCGCTCTCAAGCTTTAACAATAAATCAAGTTTACTTTTAGCCATTAACCTTGTCCTAATAACTGCGCAAGACCTTGTAGACCATCATCATAACTGATCACATCTTTCATGCCTTGCTGAAGGAATTGATTCACACGTGGCATCATATTAATTGCTTGGTCAAGCATAGGGTCGGTGCCTTTTTGATACGCACCTAGTGTGATCATATCTTTGTTCTGTTGATACATTGAATACACTTGTTTTAGCACGCGAGCTTGTTGCATATGCGCTTCAGATACAACCTGTGGCATAACACGAGAAATCGATTTTTCAATATCAATAGCAGGATAATGACCACTGTCAGCTAAATCTCGAGATAAAACAATGTGGCCATCTAAAATAGCTCGGGCAGAGTCAGCAATTGGGTCTTGCATATCATCCCCTTCACTAAGCACTGTGAAAAACGCGGTGATCGCACCTTGCCCTTCACCACCATTACCGGCACGCTCCACCAGCGCAGGCAGTTTAGCAAATACTGAAGGCGGATAACCCTTCGTAGCTGGAGGCTCACCAACCGCTAAGGCAATTTCACGTTGCGCCATGGCATAACGGGTAACAGAGTCAAGTAATAACAACACGTTAAGACCTTGATCACGAAAATATTCAGCAATGGTAACTGCACTTTCACAGCCTTTTAAACGCATTAATGGTGAAGCATCCGCAGGAGCTGCAACCACCACTGAGCGCTTGCGACCTTCAACACCTAAAATTTCTTCAATGAACTCTTTTACCTCACGGCCACGTTCCCCCACAAGACCAACAACGATTACATCGGCTTCAGAGCCGCGAGTCATCATACCTAGTAGCACTGATTTACCGACACCTGAGCCTGCAAACAGACCCATACGCTGGCCTTGACCTACAGTAATAACGGAGTTGATGGCTCGAACACCTACATCCATAGGCTGACTAATAGGACGTCTTGCCAGCGGGTTTATTGGACTTTGTGCAAACTTTAGATGATGCTCAGCATTAATGGCACCTAAGCCATCAAGTGGCCGACCGAGACCATCCACCACTCGGCCAAGTAAGCTCATTCCTACAGGCAACCCTGTTTCGTTTACTTTTGGAATAACTCGCGCACCAGGCAGTACACCAGAGATATGATCATTCGGCATCAAGTAAAGTGTTTGGTCATTAAAACCAACCACTTCAGCATCAACAAATCCATTGATGGTCTCAATTTTACATTGACTGCCAACCGGTGCTCTAAGCCCTTTTGCTTCAAGTGTTAAACCAACGACACGCGTCAGAATACCAGCAACAGCAGGTTTGGGAGCCTTGATATGTTTTTCATAGCGCTGTAAGCGTTCGCTTAGAGTCATAGATTGAGCACTCATAATGAGCCTAAAAAGTGTTAGATACCACTGCTATGCAAAAAGTTTTCCAACGTTTCTTTGACGCGGGTCTTAATTGTCATATCTAAGGATGATTGTGGGGTTTTAATTTCACAGCCACCACGATCTAATGTGGGTTCTGCGATTAACTGCCAATGATTATCTGCGATGGTTTGCTCGCCATAACTTTGGGTAATTAAATCGATATCATCAGGGTGTAAGTGAATACGTACTTTCGCTTGTTCTTCACCCAAAGCGTCAATAGCCTGCTTTAAAGCATGCAAAATGACTTCTGGTGAAGTTTTAATTTCTTGATAAACTAATACTTCAGTTAACATGACCGCTAGCTGCACTAACTGCTTTTCTGCACTTTCATCTACTTTAGATAAAGGCTGAGAAAGGCTATCGAGCAAGCTTCTCAAGTTAGTGAGCTGCTCTTCTAAAATAGGCTTAATTTCTTCTTGGCCTTGCTCCTTACCAAGCTCAACACCTTCTTTAAACCCCGCTTCTTTACCTTCATGAGCGCCTTTTTCAAAACCGTCTATGTAACCTTGCTCATGGCCTTGCTTTAGCCCCTCTTCAAAGGCATCTTGACGGATTTTTTCAAGTTCAGCCATAGTCAATGACGGGATTTCAGGCTCTTCTGGTTGTTCGTCAGCTTGTTGTTTTTGCTGTTCTTTACGATATAAATCAGCTAGAGGCGTGCCGTATGCAGTTGAGCGCCCAGCAAGTTTTTTTGTATCTTGCGTAACTTCAGGGATTGGCCAGTTTTCAAGTAATTCATCAGCAGCTTCGCTGGCATGCACTGGACGTCCGGTATGAAAAGAAGACTTACTCATGGCTTACAGGAACTCCTCACCACCACCGCCACCAAGCATAATCTCGCCTGAGTCAGCCAAACGACGTGCCGTAGAAAGAATTTCTTTCTGTGCAGCTTCAACTTCACTAATACGAACAGGGCCCATCGCCTCAAGATCATCAGCGAGTAATTCAGCGGCACGTTTTGACATGTTACTTAAAATTTTCTCTTTCAATGCTTCATCTGTGCCTTTAATTGCTTTCATTAATACATCTTGCTGTACTTCACGAAGAATCGCTTGAATACCACGGTCTTCAACATCCATTAAGTTCTCAAAGACAAACATAAGGTCTTGGATTTGCTGCGACATCTCTTCATCGTGTTCACGGATTGAATCCATTAACTGACCTTCAACATTGGTATCTAGGTAGTTCATGATATCAGCAGCAGCTTTCAAGCCGCCCATTTTCGCAGCTTGCGCACCAGCTTGACCGGCGAATTGTTTCTCCATAATTTCATTCAACTCTTGTAATGCTGCCGGTTGAACTTCTTCAAGATTAGCAATACGCATAGTTAAATCTAAACGCACTTTCTCTGGGAATTGCGACAAAATTTCTGCTGATTGCTCTGGTTCTAAATAAGATAAAACAATGGTTTGAATCTGAGGGTGCTCATTGCGAATAATATTCGCCACTTGTTTTGAGTCCATCCACTTCAGTGAATCAAGACCTTTCGCACCTGACCCCATAACAATTTGGTCAATAAGGCTGGCGGCTTTATCTTCACCAAGCGCTGCGGTAAGCGCTTTTTTGATAAAGTCTTCAGACTGGAAGCCAATGGTACTGAAGCTTTGAATTTGCTCAATAAACAAATTATGAACTGCACTAATTTTCGCTTGCGATAAATCATCAAGCGCAGCCATTGCCATCCCCACTTTTTGCACTTGCTTAGGCTCTAAGTGTTTAAGGATTTGCGCAGCATCTTCTTCTGATAAGCTCAGCAATAAGATTGCCGCCTTATCAACGCCGTCTAATTTATCAACATCAAACGCCGGTGGTAATTGTTTTTGTTCTTGATCAGTCATCTTCTGTTAACCACGCTTTCACTACTTGAGAAGACAGTTCTGGTTCATTTGCAACCAATGCACGAACTGCGTTGAGTAAATCTTCATCGCCATGTAAGTCTGGCAGCTGTAGTGTACCATCACTTGAGAATCCTACAGCAGCAGAGTCAAAGTCTTTATTTAGCATATCTAGCGTGCTATCACCAATATCTACACCAGCACTTAATGCATCTTCATCATATTCCTCTAGTGTATCGTCTGGGTAAATTAGACGTTTCAACATAGGTCTTACTACAAAGACAATCAATACAATGATAACCAGAGCACCTAATGCTAAACGTAGCATCTTCATGAACCAATCTTGCTCCCAAAGCGGAACTTCAATTGCTTCCCCAACATCTTCACGAACAAATGGTACTGTTACAACTTCAAGTGCATCACCACGTTGCATATCAAAACCAACACCACCTTGTAGTAAGCGACGAATATTTGACAATGCTTCTACAGAGCGAGGAACCATGGTTGTTTCACCGTTTTCACCCACTTGCGGCACATAATCAACGGCAACTGAAACGCTTATGCGACGGATAACACCGGTTTGCTGACGCTTATGCGAAATAGTTGTATCAAGCTCGTAGTTGCGTGTTGCTTCTTTATGCGAACGGCTAGGACTCGTTGCTGAACCCGCACTACCTTGGCCAGCAATTTCAGGAATATCAGAGTTTACTGGCGGCTGATTAGTTAGCGCACCAGGAATGCCGACAGCGAGGCCACCTATGTTATTTTCTTCGAAAGTTGTTTCACTGCGCACTGCCGGTAAATCTGGGTTATAACGTTTTTGTGTTTCTTCGACTGCGCTGAAATCCATGTTTAAATCGACTTGTGCAGTATAGTTACCTAGGCCCACTACAGGAATTAGAATACTATCGATTTTATTTAAGTACTCTTCTTCACGCTTACGCTCAATTTCATACTCTTTACGAGAGCGTGCCGCGAGTGAGTTTTGTGAACCAGAATTAAGTAAGCGACCATTTTGATCAGTCACGGTAACACGCTCTGGCGATAAACCTTGTACCGCTGAGGCAACAATATCAACCACTGAGTCAACTTCTTCACCATCAAGCGAACGGCCACGTTTTAAGGTTAGCACTACTGTAGCTGAGGGCTGTTTTTCGCGACGAGCGAATACGTTTTCTTTTGGAATAGCTAAAAGTACTTTGGCGCGAGTAACATTTTTTAGCTCTTCGATGGTACGCGCAAGCTGTTGCTCACGACCATGTTTTAAACGTTCACGTTCAAGGCGTTGGCTTACACCAAATCCCATGTCTTGCATGATGATGTCAGTACCTGAGCTTGGCGCTTGCTCTAGGCCTTCACGAGCCATCAATAGCTTTATGTTTTGGTATTCACCTTCTTCAACAGAAATGACGTTACCATCGAGTTCGTAATCAATCTTTTGAGCGTCTAAAAAGTCCAACGTTTGAATAAGCTCTTCCGTTGGCATTTTACCAAGCGGACGCATATCTGGCTGACGAGCCCAAATAATAATGAAAATTGCGATAGCCAAACAGATTGCCAAAGCAATCACTAAGGTAACCTGACGTAAAACGTCTACTCCGTTTAAGGCACTTAGGTAGCCTGACTTTTGCTCTTGTTGATCATCGGTATCGGTTGAATCGATACCACCGCCTGCTAAGGCTAGATCAGTTGATTGATTAGATTGCGCCACAATAATTCTCCACTACCTAGTTACACAGGCATGTTCATGATTTCTTTATAAGCTTCAACAAGTTTGTTTCGAACCTGAACCGTTGCTTCAAATGCCACTGATGACTTTTGCGAAGCAATCATCACATCAGCTAAAGAAACACTGCGGTCACCCATTTCCATTGCCGTTACTTTTTGCTTAGCGTCTTGTTGTAAGCCATTCACTGTATCAAGTGCATTAGTAAGTAAATCACCAAACTGTGCCGACGATGTTGGCTGAGTTTGTGTTGGTAAATTATTAATTGAGTTGCTACGGCCTGCTTCTAAGGCCATAGATTGCATTTCTTGAAATAATGCGCTGTTTTGAACTTTCATAATACTCTCTGACAATGCAGTTTACTTATGAACTGATAAAGCACAAACCGTGCCACAAAATAAACACAGTAATTTCAATAGCTTAAGTATAAATTTTGGTTTGTCAGAGTTTTGACAGCAAACAAGCTCACAAAAATGTGAGCTTGTTTGCTTAACTTTTTGGAGGGAATTTATGCAGGTAAGGCTATACCTAAGTCTCGCATTTGCGCCAGTTTATAACGTAAAGTGCGTGGACTAATACCTAAGGTTTCTGCAACCTCTTTACGCTTACCATTACAGCGCGCTAAGGTTTCTAAAATAATACGATGCTCTTTATCTTTCAGCTCGTCTTTGTAATTACCTTGCTCGCTTACTTGTGGCACGGTATCTAAATTAACCTCTACAGGCTGCTCTTGATAAGCCGGTGCATTGTGTGATGGCGTAGCGACTGGTTTGATATCCACAGATAACAACTCTTCAATAAAAACATCGTCTTGATGAATACTATTACCATCACATAATATCAACGCCCGTTGAATAACGTTATCAAGCTCTCGTACGTTACCTGGCCAAGCATGCGATAGCAGCTTTTGTTTCGCACTCTCACTTAGTTGAGCGATAGGCTCTTTACTTTTAAGGCAATGACGCTCTATCAAATGCTCAGCCAATACAATAATATCGCCAGGACGCTCAGCTAGTGGTTTCCACATTAGCGGGAACACATTTAAGCGATAATATAAATCTTCTCTAAATAGATTTTCGCTCACCGCTTCTTTTAAATCTCGGTTACTTGTGGCGAGTACGCGAACATCAAGTTCAATAGTTTTACGTCCGCCTAAGCGCTCTACTTCGCGCTCTTGAAGTACACGCAGTAATTTAGCTTGTAAGCCTAAATCCATCTCAGTAATTTCATCAAGTAAGATGGTACCACCTTGAGCTTGCTCAAATTTACCAGGACAGGCTTGAATAGCGCCGGTAAACGCCCCTTTTTCGTAACCAAATAAGGTTGCTTCAAGCATATTTTCCGGAATAGCCGCGCAGTTAATAGCAACAAAGGGGGCATCGCTACGATTTGATTTGTCGTGGATAAAACGAGCCAACACTTCTTTACCCGAGCCACTTGGGCCGAGTACCATGACACTGGCATCGGAGCGCGCAACTTTACTCGCAAGTTCTAATAACTTAATACTTGATGGATCGGCAACGATTGGGCCATCGGTTTCTTTTTCCTTTTCAGGCAAATAACGACTCACCATATTAAGGAGCACTTCTGGAGCAAACGGTTTTGCCATGTAATCAATCGCGCCTAAACGCATTGCTTCTACAGCATCATCAATAGTGGCATAGGCCGTCATCATTAATACCGGCAGCTCAGGATAATTAAGTTTAATGCTACGTAGTAGGTCAAGGCCGCTCATAGCGCCCATTTGCACGTCGCTAACAACCAATGAATAGCTATTTTGCTTAAGCAAGATCATCGCTTGTTCAGCGCTATCTGCAGCAACGCAATCAATACCCGACATTTCAAGGGTATCGATTAGCGCTTCTCGTAAGCCTGCGTCGTCTTCAACGACTAAAATAGAGTTAGTATTCATTTTGCCTCCGCTGACATTGGTTCTGCACTAATTGGCAAGATCAAACTAAAACATGCTCCCCCATGAGCATTATTAGTCACTTCAACCCGTCCTTGGTGCGCATTGGCGACTGAACTTACAACTGCAAGTCCAAGCCCCGTGCCTTGGCTTTTGGTAGTGTAAAAAGGTTCGAATAATTTGTTAGCATGGCGTAAATCAACACCCGGGCCATTATCACTGACACTGATGCGAACACTGTTTTCGCTAGTTTCGTCACGCTCAGCACTCAGTGTTACCACAGCCTCAGAGCCAATGATTTGAATACTGTTATGGATCAGGTTTTGAATAGCGCTCGCCAGAGCGCTTTTATTACCCACAATTTCAATATCTGGCTCTGGTAAGTTCACGCTAAGTTCACTGTTATTTTGAGCAACCATAGCATCAGCACCCGCTTTTACTTCATTAAGTAACTGCTGCATCGACACACTTTCGACCACTTGTTGCTCGCCACTTTTGGCAAATAACAGCATGTCATTCACTTGGGTTTCTAAATCTTTTAAACGCGACATTAGCTTTGTATGAAAATTACCACGAGAACTTTCTGGGAGACGCTTTGAGCCTAAATTTGCGGCATATAACATGGCAGCAGATAGCGGCGTCCTGACTTGATGAGCAAGCGAAGCAACCATTTTGCCAAGCGCACTTAAGCGCTGCATATGTGCCATCCGCTTTTGTAAACGTCTGGTTTCAGTTAAATCTGTCATTAAAATTAACTGTCCTGGCTCTGGGGCAAGCGCAGTAATATCAAGCTTAATTAAACGTCCATCTTTGAGTGATACTTCATGCCCATCATCTTGTTGTGGTCGAAATGAACGTTGAATAACGCTAAACCACTTTTCACCTTCAAGTGGCTCACCTAGCATATCAATGGCAATTTGATTTGCTTTCGCGATCATACCTCGGCCATCTAAAACAACTACACCTGCGGGCATAGTATCCACCAAATGACCCAACCAGCTGGCTTGTTGGCGCAACTCGCTCAACTCACCTACATACTCTTCTTGTAGTAAGCATGGGTTATATTGTTTGGCTGTGATAAATTGTGGTTTTAGGACATTTGCTAAGGCCATAATCAATACTCAAAAAATCGTGTCTACCTAGCTAAAAGCACAATTCGTACCAAATTTATTTTTGTTTTATTTCAATAAATTAAAGACAAAAACAATACTGACAAAAAAATGACAATCGCGAGGGAATAATGCAAAAAGAACACCATTGTCGTTGCCCATGGCTCGATACCAGCAAAGAAGATTATGTGGCCTACCATGACCAAGAATGGGGGGTGCCATTATATGATGATCACCGTTTATTTGAGTTTATAACCTTAGAGTCAGCACAAGCGGGACTGAGTTGGTATACCATACTTAAAAAGCGTGATGGCTATCGCAGTGCCTTCAAAAACTTTGTAGTTGAAGAGGTTGCCCAAATGACCGAAGACGACGTCGAACGGTTAATGCAGTTTGAAGGCATTATTCGTAATCGCGCCAAAATAGCTGCGACTATCAATAACGCACAACGTTTTATTGAAATTCAAAAAGAGTTTGGCAGCTTCTCAAACTACCAATGGCAGTTTGTCGATGGCAAGCCTTTGGTAAACAACCTTGATAAATTAGAAGACTATCCGGCTATTACTGAAGCCTCAACAGCATTTGCCAAAGATTTAAAAAAGCGCGGCTTTAAGTTTTTAGGTCCAACCACTGTGTATGCGCATATGCAAGCCTGTGGCATGGTAAATGATCATAGCAATGATTGCTTTAGAAAGACTGAGATAATCAGTGAGTACGAATAGATAAAATCGAGGAAGTCACCTAACGCGGCTTAGTCGCGCGTTAGGTTATATTTCTTCATTTTTTCGACCAGTGTGGTGCGGCGAACACCTAAAATTTCTGCTGCACGTGCAACAACATAATCGTAGCGCTCTAATGCTTGGCTGATTAAGCTGATTTCTAGCTCAGCAAGATACTCTTTCAGCTCAATGCCTTCATCAGGGAGTAAACCTGAGTCAACCGTTGTTGCTGGTACATCAGGTTCTTCATCATCATAATCACTAAAGCCAGTGCTGAAAATATCGTTGAACGCATCTCGCTCCATCAACTCTTCAGGGTACTCAGGCTCATAAGCCTCAACTTCGATATAACGATATTTAGCTGGAAGGTCTGGCACATCAACCACTTTATCAGGAAACATGATCACCATACGCTCAACTAAATTAGCAAGCTCACGAATATTCCCCGGCCACGCATGCTCTTTTAAGCTTTGAATCGCACGCTCAGTAAATTTGGCCGTTGTGCCACTTTGCTCGTTAACACGACGCATTAACTCTTTTAAAAGCAGAGGAATGTCGTCAGCACGCTCACTTAGCGAAGGGTTTTCAATTGGAAACACGTTTAAGCGATAAAAAAGGTCTTCACGGAAGTCGCCCTTTTCAATCATTTCTTCAAGGTTACGGTGAGTTGCAGCAATAATTCGTACGTCAGCTTGAATAGGCTTAGTACCCCCTACTCGCTCATAGCTACGCTCTTGCAACACACGTAGTAGTTTAACCTGCATTTGCAAAGGCATATCACCAATTTCATCTAAAAACAGCGTGCCGCCTTGCGCTAATTCAAAGCGCCCTTTTCGTGCAGAAATAGCTCCTGTAAAAGCCCCCTTTTCATGGCCAAATAGCTCACTTTCAAGTAGTTCACCAGGAATAGCACCACAGTTTACCGGCACGAATGGCCCTGTATTGCGTTTAGAGAGTAAATGAACGTTACGTGCAACAACTTCTTTACCTGTGCCTGACTCACCTAAGATCAACACATTTGCATCGGTTTTTGCTACTTGCTCAATCAAAAAGCGCACATCTTTTACAGCTTCGGTTTCACCGACTAAACCATCAAATGATTTGTTAGATTTAGCTTGTTTATGGTCACCCGGTAGCATGCGTTGATATTGCTGACAATCATGCAATAGCTGAGTAGTTACGTCATGGTTAAATGGCTCACAAATTAAACCAACGACATTAGCAATGCTTAGTAACGGTTTGAGTGTTTCACCAATTAATAAAAACGGAATGGCAGGAAACTGTTTGATCACAGCCTCGTGATTTAGCTGCTGTAAAGCACCAAGAATGACCATGCATTCTTGCTGTTGATGTTTTTCACAAAAAGACTGTAACGAAGTCTCATCAACTAATTGTGCAGTTTCACCAATGAAGGTAAGTGCTGCATGTAAACCTATCGCACGATTATTATTATTGTCTAAAATTAAGATCATTATTGGCGAACCACAGTTACCACGAGGTTAGTTAATTTCTAAATTGTAAGCGAGTTTAGAAGGGATGCAAGCGCTAAGCGGCAATTTATTGACATCAACGCCAAAAAATAGTCACTTAGCCCCTGAATTTAATACTAAATAATTAAAGTAAACCTAAAATGGATTCAGCTGAACGATTTGCTTGACCACGCAAAGCAACAGATGCTTGTGACAAAATATCATTAGCTACTTGATCAGACACTGATTTTGCATAGTCAGTATCTTCAATTCGACTTTGGCTCGCAGCAATATTCTCTCGCTGGTTACCTAAACCTTTTATCGTACTCGCTAAGGTGTTTTGAAAAGCGCCTAGCTCAGCTCTTTGAGCGTTAATTTCCTCTGCTGCTTGGTCGCTAATATCTATGGCAGCTTGTGCCCCTGCTTGCGTGGAAATATCGATTCCCGCAATCACAGAAGCAATACTGCCATCCGATGGCGTCACTGATTGTGTGGTATTAGCATCTGGGCCAACCTGAAAAGACACTTGTTCACCATCGAATAAAGGTTTGCCACCGAATGTCGCATTTTCGAATGTTTCTGAAACTTGTGTTTGCAATTGCGACACTTCTTCTTGAAGTGCAGCCCTGTCACTGTCTGTAAGCGCACCATTACCCGCTTGAATAGACAGCTCTCGTATACGCGAGACGGCATCATTTACACCTGATAGGTTTGACTCCGTTACTTGCGAGTAAGAGATGCCATCGTACGCATTGTTAATTGCTTGACTGTAGCCATCTTGCTGTGATGTTAATCTATCAATAATTTGTAGTGCAGCAGCATCATCTGCCGCTGAGTTTACTTTTTTACCTGACGCTAATTGCTCAGCAAGCTTATTGCCCGTTTGCTGAGTTTGGTTTAAAAACCCGGTATTGGGTGATTGAATTTTCATGGCGGCCTCCGACAAACCGATTGCTTAAATTATAGCTTAATTTGCCAAATTTTGTACTTTGTACCATGGTTTAGATAAATTAACTTGGCATCTGACTTGCTAGTGTATTAGTTAATAGTTAAATTACTGAGAATTGTGTCAAAATTCTCACTTTGCGTATTTCACTTTTATAAATAACTACGCCAATGATAAATAACTTAGGTAACGCTATGTTCGACAATAAAACGATTTTAATCACCGGTGGTACCGGTTCATTCGGTAAAAAATACGTCAAAACGCTACTAGAACGTTATAAGCCAAAAAAGATCATTATCTTTTCGCGGGACGAGCTCAAACAGTTTGAAATGCAGCAAGAGTTTGACCAACCGTGTATGCGATACTTCATTGGTGATGTTCGTGATAAAGACAGACTTCGTCGAGCTATGCGTGGCGTGAACTACGTGATTCACGCAGCAGCATTAAAACAAGTACCTGCCGCTGAATACAACCCAATGGAATGTATCAAAACCAATATTAATGGTGCTGAAAACGTCATTGATGCTGCCCTTGATAACAACGTAGAAAAAGTCATTGCACTGTCAACTGATAAAGCAGCGAATCCAATCAACTTATATGGTGCGACTAAACTTGCATCAGACAAGTTATTTGTTGCTGCAAATAATATTGCTGGCGGCCATAAAACAACTTTTTCAGTAGTAAGATACGGTAACGTAGTATGTTCGCGTGGCTCAGTGGTGCCAATTTTCCAAAAATTTATTGACCAAGGTCGCGACCATATACCAATTACTCATGAAGAGATGACTCGCTTTTGGATTAGCCTGCAACAAGGTGTTGATTTTGTCTTAACTAACTTTGAGCGTATGCTAGGTGGCGAGATTTTCGTTCCAAAGATTCCTTCAATTCGTATTACAGATCTTGCCAAAGCAATGGCCCCTGACTTACCAATTAAAATAATTGGTATTCGTCCAGGTGAAAAGTTACACGAAGTTATGTGTCCTGCCGACTTATGCTTTGAAACGTACGAATATAGCGATCACTTTGTTATCGCTCCGGGCATAAAATTCAGTAGTCGTAGCAATGATTTTACTGTAAATGCACTGGGTGAAAAAGGCGAGCAAGTTACCCAAGGTTTCGAGTATAACTCACTCGATAACCCTGATTATATGAGTATTGAAGAAATTAAAAACTTCAATGTCCAAGCGTTACTGTAATACTTCTTATTATGGCGAAAAAGGTAATTCCTTACGGCAAACAAAGTATTTCTCAAGATGACATCAACGCCGTAATTGATGTATTAAAGTCTGACTGGCTAACGCAAGGACCTGCTGTTCCGGCATTTGAAAGTGCCATTGCAGAATATTGTGGTGCTCACTATGCCTGTGCCACTAACAGTGCGACTTCAGCGTTACATATTGCTTGCCTTGCTTTAGGCGTAGGTAAAGGTGACATTGTTTGGACGTCGCCAATCTCCTTTGTCGCATCGAGTAACTGCGCCCTGTATTGTGGCGCAGACATCGATTTTATAGATATCGACCTTGAAACAGCCAATATGTCAGTTGCAGCGCTTCAAGAAAAACTAACGTTAGCCAAACAAAACCAGCGACTCCCTAAAGTCGTGATCCCTGTTCATTTAGCTGGTCAGTCATGCGATATGGCAGCAATCAATGCACTTGCCAAAGAGTATGGTTTTAAGGTGATTGAAGATGCCTCGCATGCCATTGGTGCCAAGTATCAAGGCAAGCCTGTTGGCAGTTGTACTCACTCTGACATCACCGTGTTTAGCTTTCATCCAGTTAAGATAATCACATCTGCTGAAGGGGGTATGGCGGTTACCAACTGTGAAGCGCTTGATAAAAAGATGAAACGCCTACGTAGTCATGGCATTACAAATCATCCTGATGAAATGACGGAGCCAAGTCACGGTCCTTGGTACTATCAACAGCTAGAGCTTGGTTTTAATTATAGAATGACTGATATGCAAGCCGCATTAGGGCTGAGTCAATTAAAGCAGCTAGACAACTTTGTATCAGTGCGAAACGACATTGCAACAACATATAACCATGCGTTTGCAAATTCAATGATAGCTCATTTAACACAATCGGATGATTGTTACTCTAGCTACCATTTATATATTGTTCGTTTAACACAGTGTGATGTAGAAAAACACAAGTCAGTCATCACAGGCATGCGCGAGCAAGGAATTATTGCTCACTTGCATTATATACCTATTCATTTACAACCTTACTATCAGGCTTTAGGCTTTTCGGAGGGTGATTTTCCTAATGCTGAAAGCTACTACAAACACGCTATTACTATTCCTCTGTATCCAACTATGACAGCAGACGAGCAGCAATTCGTTATCAAAACATTGAATGGTTTAGTATGAAGCTCGCTTTAGGCACAGTGCAATTTGGCTTGAATTACGGTGTAACAAACACTCAAGGTCAAGTACTTCAAAGTGAAGTTAATTCAATACTTGATCTAGCAAAACAAGCCAACATAAATTTGCTTGATACTGCCAGTGCTTACGGTGAAAGTGAATCTGCGCTTGGTAAATATTCAGGTTTAGTTGATTTTAATCTAGTGACAAAAATTCCTAAAATGGAGCAAGAGTCACGTACAATTGCGCAAATAGCTAAACAAAGTTTGAGCAAAATGCATCATCAACCATTACATGCGATACTTTTCCACGATGCAAATGATTTACTGTCTCCGAATGCAGATTACTTTTTCTCCCAAGCGCTGAAACTTAAAAACGACGGCATATGCAAAAAAATCGGGGTATCGGTTTATACACCTGAACAAATGTTTGCGATCACGGAGCGTTACCCAATTGAATTAGTTCAAATTCCTTTTAACTGCTTTGACCAGCGCTTTGCAGAGAAAGCGTGTCAAAACATTTACAAAAGATATAACATAGAGGTACATGCTCGCTCATTATTTTTGCAAGGAACTTTGCTCTGCAAACAATATGACTTACCTAGTTATTTCACACAATTTAAACCTGCGTATGATAATTTTCATGAACTGTGTGAGGCGTTAAATTGCCAACCAATGACGCTTGCATTAGCTGCCCCTCAACAGCTAGAGTTTATTGATCATGCTATTTTGGGTGTCTGTTCAGCGTTGCAATTAAAACAAATACTTCAGAACTATTCTGCCTCACAGCAATTAGCAAAACTATCAACTGAGCAGTTAAAAAAGTTGCAGTTTGAAGATTTAAGGCTCATTAATCCGGCAAATTGGTCGATAGAATAATAACTCCTTTATCGGTTGTGAACATATGAAAACAAATGTATTTATTCAAGCTCGAATGTCATCCAGTCGTTTACCTGGGAAAGTTTTAGAAACAATTGTTGGTAAACCAATGCTACTTCATATTGTTGAACGTTTAAAGCATACTACCTTGGTTGATAAAATAGTAGTACTAACAAGTGATGAGCAATCTGATGACATAATAAAAGACATGTGTGAAAACCATTCTATTGATTGCTTTAGAGGCTCTTTAAATAATGTTCTTGAGAGGTTTTTTTTAGCAAGTGAAGAGTTTCCTGCTGATAACATTGTTCGTATCACAGCAGATTGCCCGCTTGTTGACAGTCAATTAGTCGATGAAATTATCACTAAACACATAAATGGAAATGCGGACTTTACAAGTAATTGTCATCCACCCATGTACCCTGACGGCCTTGATGTTGAAGTACTAAAATTAGAGGCGCTACATAAAGCACAACTTAATGCATCTACTTCACATCAAAAAGAACATGTTACCCCTTACATTTTTACTCATCCAGAGCAGTTTATATGCATTAACTTTAATGCGCCTAAGCTAATACCTACATATAGGTTGACTGTGGATCACCCAGAAGATCTAACTCTAGTCAGAAAAATCTATGGAGCTCTGTATGAATCAAACTGTAATTTCAATCTTGAGCTCATTTTAAAATTATTAGAACAGAACCCTATGTGGTTAGAGAGTAATACGCAATACGCCCGCAATGAAGCATTACAAGGACATTTAACAAGAGACCTAGATATATGAACCGTTACGAAAAATCAGAACAATACTTAAACTATGCGCAACAGTTTATTCCTCTAGGAGCTCAGACATTTAGCAAAAGCCAGATGGCATATCCTAAGGGGGCTGCGCCATTATTTTTAGAGAAAGGGAAAGGTTGCATAATAACTGATGTTGATGGTCATAATTATATCGACTTCGTAAGTGGTTTATTAGCCATATCTTTGGGTTATTGTGACCCTGATGTAGACAAGGAAATTATATCACAAATGCAATCTGGCGTCTCATTCTCCCTATCACACCCAATTGAAATCTCTGTAGCGAAAAAAATATGCGAAATCATTCCATGTGCAGAACAAGTTCGGTTTGCTAAAAATGGTAGTGATGCAACTTCTGCTGCAATTCGGCTCGCTCGCGCTTTTACAAGTCGAGAGCATGTCGCCGTTTGTGGTTACCATGGCTGGCAAGATTGGTATATTGGCAGTACTTCAAGAAATCTTGGAGTACCAACAGCAGTACAGTCACTAACCCATACTTTTCAATATAATAATTTAGAGTCTTTACGGGCTATTTTAGAAGCGAATGAAATTGCAGCAGTGATCATGGAGCCAATGAATATCGCTTATCCCGAAGCTGGTTTTTTACAAGGTGTTAAAGCGCTGTGCGAGCAATTTGGTACAGTTTTAATTTTTGATGAAACCATTACTGGTTTTAGGTTCAATATCGGCGGCGCCCAATCCTTATTCGGAGTAACCCCCGATCTGGCAACCTTTGGTAAAGGCATTGCTAACGGATTCCCTATTTCTGTAATTTGTGGCCGAGCAGAAATTATGACGCTAATGAATGACATATTCTTCTCAGGTACTTTTGCAGGTGAAGCACTTTCACTTACCGCTGCACTTGCAACCATTGAAAAAATGCAAAAAGATAATGTTATTGATCATATTATCACGCAAGGACAAACATTAATCGAAGGGTTAAAGCACCTGATAGATAAGCATAACGCGCAGTCATGGATGTCTGTTTCTGGCCACCCTAGCTGGTCATTTTTCAATATTGCTCCTCAAGGCAATTACACAGCACTACAACTTCGTTCGTTATATATTCAAGAAATGGCCAAACGTGGCATTCTGATTAACAGTAGTCATAATTTATCTTTTTCGCATAAAGCTCATCACATCGACTCTTTATTAACAGCTTACGATGAAATACTACCTATAATTATCAACGCAGTGGAGCATCAGTGTCTTGAAAAACATTTTACCGGCACCCCATTAGAAAACGTGTTCAAGGTCAGATAATGTTAAAAGTTGCAGTGCGCACTGATGCTAGCCCAAATATAGGTACTGGCCATTTTATGAGATGTCTTGCGCTTCTTGAAGAGTTAAATAATCAGCTTTCGCAGTTAGATATTAAACTCACTGTGAGCTTTATTAGTGTAGAAACAACCACCTTCTGCGAAGCAGAGCTATTGGAAAAAGGGTTTAATCTCGTCAAACTTCCATCAAATTCTCAGTTTGAAATGGAACAAGATTCTAAATCCACAGAAAAAACGCTAGAACTACTTGGACACCAACATTTACTAATTGTAGATAGCTATGCAATACAAGACCCTTGGTACAGCCAGAAAATCAAGACTTATTGCGATAAAACTCTTGTTATAGATGATTTGGCTAACCGTAAGCATAGCTGTGATTTTTTGCTAGACCAAACCTTAGATACAGATGCTAAACGATACAATAAATTAGTACCTAAAGATTGTAACCTGTTAACAGGTAAGCTTTACATGCTTTTAAGGAACGATTTCTTAAAGTGGCGAGAAAAAGCCTTGTTAAAGCGCAAAAATACGACAGTTATAAAAGAGCTCTTCATCAACATGGGCGGCTCTGATACTAAACACTTGAACCGGCTTGTCATCGAGGCCATATATCAAGTAAACCAAATTTTAAAATATCCGATAAATGCCATTTTGGTAATTCCTAGTAACAGTAGTTCTCTTAATTTTTTTGAGGCATTCAGTAAAGATAACCCATGGCTGAAAGTAATAACCGATGCAAAAAATATGAGTCAGTTGATGTATCAAGCTGATATAGCTATTGGAGCTAGCGGCTCTTCAGCTTGGGAAAGGTGCTGTCTTGGCTTGCCTACTTTAGCTGTCGAGCTTGCAGATAACCAAGCATTAGTTTTAGATAAGCTTTCGAGCAAAGGCGCAATTATAAATTTAGGAAAGTCATCACTTCTCAGTGTAGAAAATATAAAATTCGCGATTTCAAAATTAATAGGTTCTCAAACTCTTTATCAATCAATGGTAAAAAACGCAGCTGCATGTTGCGATGGGCGTGGAACAAAAAGAGCGCTTAAAGTTTTAAATCTATCAAGCGTCTATTTAAAAGTAGCAAGTGAGCAAGACAAACAAGTACTCTTTCAATGGCAGTCACAAAAAGTAGTCAGAAAATATTCTAGAACAAATCATAAAATAAGTTTCGAAGAACACTGCCAATGGTATGAGCAAGTTTTAAAAGACCCATCACGTCATCTGTATATTATTACAGAACGCTGGGCAGATAAAAGTGAGGTACCCGTTGGGATGCTCAGGCTTGATAAACAAGAACAATCGTATGAAGTTTCAATTTTGATAGATCCGAATCAACATGGGAGAGGGCTAGCTGAACAAACCCTCTATTCAATCCCTGAGAAATTTAAATCACTTAAGATCAAAGCCACCGTTCATCCAGAAAACCAAGCCTCTCAGACTCTATTTTCTAAAGCAGGATTCAAAAGGGTTGAAGATGATTTATTTATTCTTGAACCGATCACTTAAGCTTCGAAGTTACTTATTGCCAGCTCAAAATATCGACATGCACTAATATCTGAGTTATTTACTATTTTCTCAAAACAAACTGAAGAAAAAGAATATGCACGCCCCGCATAATTTAAAACAATAAATGGCGCGTTAGGGTCGCTTTCATCCATAAACCATTCACCGCCGGCCTCAGTTTTGAACAGTTCTCCGATGAAAGCACCAAACATTGTACTCACTGTAAAAAGCAATTTATCTTCTAGAGGCGACATAGCATTTTCTTTCGCTAGTTCATCAAGAACTAGGTCAAGCTCACCAAGGCCTGCATAGTCTAATTCAATGTTTTTTTTTGCTAAAATGTTTTACATATTTGATAGCATCTTGAGCAGAGTCCAACATTAACCGATTAAGCTGTTTTAATTCACTCATATTATTCATCTTCTGTATAATTCTGTTGAGCCACTACACCTGAATAGCACGCTGAGGTTTTCATTTTACAAAATTTTTAAAGTAATTATTAAACTGCCTTATAAATAATAGCTTATACGACTAGCATGTAAGGTTTTACTGTGTCAGGCAAATTTACTAGGATGAATAATATGCTATTTTACCAAAAGCCAATTTATATCGCCAAATTAACACACCAGAAATGAATCTAATCAAAAAGTAAGATACACTCTAACGTAATCAAAATATTACATTCCTTTCATTATGCGTAATCCAATTAAAATAGATAATAACTATATAGGCGAAGATTTTAGCCCCTACATCATTGCTGAAATGTCAGGTAACCACAATGGGGATATCGACCGAGCTAAAGAGTTAATAAAGCAAGCCAAACAAGCTGGTGCCAGTGCGGTAAAAATGCAAACCTATACCGCAGATACTATGACTATCGATTGCGATAAGGATGACTTTCAGATTAAAGGAGGCCTTTGGGATGGTAAAAATTTATACCAACTTTATGAGTGGGCTCATACGCCATGGAATTGGCATCAAGTACTATTTTCATATGCCAATGACCTAGGCATAACCCTATTTAGCTCTCCATTTGATGAAACTGCTGTCGATTTTCTTGAATCACTCAATGCCCCTGCATATAAGATCGCGTCTTTTGAATTAGTCGATCACCCATTGATTGCCAAAGTTGCTAAAACAAAAAAGCCAATTATCTTATCGACAGGTATGGCGACTTATGACGAGATTGCAGAGGCAATTAAAGTTGCAAAAAATAATGGTAATGAAGAACTTATCGTACTTCATTGTATTAGCGGCTATCCTACTCCAATCGCCGAGTCAAACCTAAGTACTATCACCAAACTAAAAAAAGACTTTGGTGTACAAGTGGGGTTATCAGATCATACTCTGGGAACAACAGCCTCAGTAGCTGCAACAGTACTCGGCGCAACTGTAATAGAAAAACATTTTACTTTAAAACGTGCAGATGGTGGCCCTGATGCTGCTTTTTCTCTAGAACCAAACGAGTTACAGCAACTGTGTAATACAACCAAAGATGCTTGGCTATCTTTGGGTCAAGCAAATTATGAGCTAAAAAAAGCAGAAACTCCAAACTTACAATTTAGACGCTCAGTCTACGTCGTAGAAGATATTAAAAAGGGCGATACTTTTAATGAAAAAAACATTCGAAGAATTCGCCCAGGGTTTGGTCTACAGCCTAAGTACTATAACGAATTATTGGGTTCAACTGCTACAAAGAACATCAGTAAAGGTACACCAATGAGATGGGATTTATGCACTAAAAAAACTTAAGAAAAACTCAATACCAATAAGATTATAGCGCGTAATACTTTTTACAACTTATTGATAAGTAATAAGTGGATATCATATGTAACGCAATTCCTTCGCCACATCTAAACGGCATATTAATTGCTTAAGATTGGCGTTATTGAAAATGCTCTTAAAGCTTTTTATTTTTTGGTCGATAACAACATAACAATAAGCAAAACTTAGAGTTTAGCTTATACTTTTATAATTGTATTTACGTTTTAGGTAGGTGAGATTATGGCAACTATAACTTCAGCAGGTGTTGGCTCAGGCTTGGATCTTGAATCAATAATCACAGCCACCGTTGATGCTGAAAATTTACCCAAGCTTGCTATTTTAGAGAAAAAAGAAAGCAGCTTGGAAATTTCTTTAACTGCCCTAGGACAAATAAAATCAGATCTAAGCAGCTTTGAAGATTTTGTTGATAAGTTAAACGATATCGACAATTTCAATCAACGTACAGCAAACGTTACACAACCTGAGGGTGGCGATACAATTTCAGTAAGCGCCGATAGTACAGCAACTGCTGGAAATTATGAAATTGTAGTAGAACAATTAGCGCAAGGCAGTAGAGCTGTTCAAGATGACGCAGCAGCGTTTTCATCTACAACTGACATAGTAACCACGACTGGTGGCACATTAACATTTCAGTCAGGTACTAAAACGTTTGACATTACTTTGGCTGCAAATGCAACTCTCGAAGATTTAAGAACTGCGATTAACGAATCTGCAGACAATTTTGGCGTTTCAGCAAATATTATTAATACCGGAGGGGGAACCTCCCTATCTAAACTTGTTTTTACAACAGATGAAACAGGGACAGGTAATGACCTGACTGTAACCAATAACAACGCTGAATTAGATAATGTGTCAACAACAGCCTTTGGAGGCGGTGCAGGTGGCATGAACATTGCAGTTGAAGATCAAGCCCAAGACGCAATTATGTATGTTGATGGTATCAAAATACAAAGTAGTACAAACACCTTCACAGACGCTATACAAGATACAACTATTACGGTTTTAAAAGAAGACATAAACCCTGCAACTCTAAAAGTTGAAACTGATAAAGAGTCTGTAGAAGAAACAATTAAAGGATTTGTGGACAGCTATAATAAAGTCATGGATACGCTTAATACAGCAGTTACATCTAGAGTTACCAATGGTACTGCCAGAGGGCTAAGAAATGCTCTGATAAATCAAGTTGGATCTTTCATCCCTGGTGCAGGTAAACTTGAAACTATTTATGATTTAGGTATTAGCTTAGATAAAGATAATAAGTTGGAAATTTCTTCAAGCAAATTGAGCGATGCACTAGCCGAATCATTTGAAGATATTGGTACACTATTTGCTTCTGACAGCGGTGTTGGAAGTATTTTGACTTCAATCACAGACGTATATTTGAAATCAGGCGGAGTCTTAAAATCCCAAGAGAATGCATTAGAACTTGACAAAAAAGATGTTGAGCAAGAAAAGCTTAACCATGAGTATCGCATTGGGCTTTACGAAAAGGGATTACGAGAAAAGTACGCTAATCTAGATGTACTCATAGCCCAACTAACATCACAAGGCTCAGCAGCTTCAGCAGCATTAGCTAATCTGCCTGGCTTTGCCCAGTCAAAATAAGAGCGAGACAAATTATGAATAGAAACATTAGAGCTTATACTAAAGAAAGCATAAAAACACAGATTGCAGGTGCCGATTCGTACACGATTATTAAAATGCTAATGCAAGGAGCATTAGAAAGGCTTGCTAAGGGTCGAGGTTGCATTGAAAGAAATGATTTGGAAGGTAAAGCAGAAAATTTATCAAAAGCAAATGCCATCATAAATGCATTACTAGAATCGCTAGATGCCAAGGATGATAGTGAAGTTATAAATAACCTTGCAAGCCTTTATGACTATATGCTTAGCCGTATAACTGATGCAAGCATTGAAAAATCAGTAGAGCCAATTGATGAAGTAATGCTCTTATTACGTGAAATTAAAAGTGCATGGGATGCAATTCCATACGAGGAAGTAAAAAAAGCATTGGACATTCAAGCGGAGATGGCTAGTTAAACTTATATGAGCCAACAAATTGAAACTTTACTATCACAACTATCTGAATGCCAAGCTAGTATAAATCTGTGTGTAAAAGAAAATAACTTTGAGCAATTAACTAAACTAATTGAAAAAAGTAACCACCTTATAAGTTTAATTAGTGGAACTATTGATGTTAACAATGAGAAAGACAAACAAGCATTTACGGAAATATTAATTAACATTAATAATTATGTTGATGAACAAAAAGAGTATCTTACGAAAGAAATGCTTGATCTGCAGAAAGAGTTGACTGACATAATTAAAACAAAACAAAACATTAAATCTCTTAAAATATACACTAACATAAAAAATTAAGGTATCCAAAGATGTGTTCAAACCATGAATCTCAAACAATCAATGAATTAGAAACTCAGATCAAGGGTGAACTATCTAGACTAGAGAAAAAGCAAACATTTGAGCGCATGCTAAATGAAAGCATGCCAAAAATATTTAATAATAATATCACTGCTTTTGAAAAATATCTGCCAGATCTAGCTGCTCGATTTAAAAACTATAAAACTAAAGAAGTGAACCTTTTTTGTACCGAAAGCGGTCATGTTAATATTATGGACAAGCAAAATAATTGTCCACTATATGACGAAAACCCTATCAAACAATCAAAAACACAGCTCGATGAGTTCATTAAAAACCCTAAATTAACCTCTATCAATTATTCTTTAGATGACGGTGTAGAGAACAATTTCATTCATACTAAATATATGACTGAAATGCATAATTTATATTTAGAAGCAGAACAAAAACTTGCACCTCTAGAGTCTTTGCCTGAACATTTAAGTTCAATGATTATTTTTGGGGTAGGTCTTGGTTACCATTTGCCTCTAATTTTAGATGTAATGACAGTAGACCACCTTTATATTTGCGAACCTAACTCTGATTGGTTCTATGCAAGTCTATATGTGTGTGATTGGGCATCAATTTTAAAAGAAATAGATGAGCGAAACGGTTCTGTTAATCTTCATATTGGCGTGAGTTATAAAGAATTTACTTCTGACTTCCTGAATAATATAAAAAATATAGGGTCGTTCTATGCTATTAATGCAGCAATTTACCAGCACTACCCTTCTGATGAGCTTACTAAGATAATCCAAAAGTTTTCTTCAGAATTCCATTTAATGAGTGTTGGTTGGGGTTTTTTTGATGATGCAGTTATTAGTATTGCTCATGATTATGCTAACGCAGAAAAAGGGATTCCATTTTTAAAGAAAGATGCCTCTATTCCAAAGCCCTATAAAGATATGCCAGTGTTTATTGTAGCTAATGGTCCCTCAATAGACAACACGATACAGACAATCAAAGAATATGAAGATAAAGCTATTATTTTTAGTTGTGGCTCAGCAATCCAAACACTTTTAAAAAGTGACATTATACCCGACTTCCATTTAGAGATAGAAAGAACTAAGTTTACGTACGATTATCTTGCTGAATTCATTGACAATGATGCAATGAAAAAAATAAACTTTTTAACTGGTAATATAATGCACCCCCAATGTGCTGAACTTTTCAAGTGGACGGGGATGGCGTTTAAACCTACAGAAGCTTCTACAGTACTGGCATCAGAATTAATTAACAAAAATCAAGACTTTGCTCAGATTAAATTTTGCAACCCTGTTGTTGGAAACACAGCAACATCATTTGCTTGCTATATGGGGTTTGAAGAAATTTACTTATTTGGAATGGATTGTGGCTACAAGGACCCAACACTTCATCATTCAAAACATAGCTTATACTATACCCAAGACGGTAAAGAAAAAGAAAGTATTGGTAACTTAGTTCGAAGTGGTGAAATAAGTGTAGATGGAAACTTCGGTGGTAAAATTATAAGTACCTCATTCCTAAATACTGGTAAATTTTATCTTGAACACTTACTAGCTCTTTTTCCAAAAGTAAATTGTTATAATTGTTCTGATGGTGCATTAATTGAGCACACCACGCCTTTAAACTCTAGTGATATTTTATTATGTTCTTCGCATATTAATAAATTTAAATTAATTGATATAATAAAGTCAGACTTATTTATTGATCGAAACTTCTCCGAACAAGAATATATCGATTGGCTGGCAATTGATCAGTTTAATGAAATCTGTGATAAAATAACCATTTTTTTAGACAGAAAGTTTAGCTCTAGAGCTGAATTTGCAACTGCAATGATGGAACAAGTAAGATATCTTTTTAACTTTTCACATACACCTTATCGTCATATTTACTTTGCACTTGAAGGTTCGATTACTTACATCCATTCAGTTTTCACACTTATTCTTTATGATTTTGAAGATGAAATACAGACAATGGAGTACATCAACAAATGTATTGATATTTTTAAAGTGTATATGTTCGAAGCTAAATCTAAATTCAAACGTGTTATTGAAGAAATTGATTCTCAGGAATGTTATTTAATGGATATGTTTAGAGAAGATATAAATAAAAAATCTCAAGTTTAATTAAATACATGGTGCTCCTTTGGAACTTATAACTTATAGAGATGATGCTTTCCAGCAACTTGCTGCGCAAGTTATTAATAATCATGAAGGTTCATTGGAACCATTTTATTTACCGATTAACACTGCCTACTACCAAGAATATTATAACGATAATAGAAGCAATATTTCATTTTGTGTATCCAAAGGAAACAAGGCATATTTACTTGTTTTTATCTGCGAAGCCAAAGAAAAAAGATTTGATTACTTTAATTTTCCAATAAAATTTTTGTGGTGTAAAAATATAGATGAACCAACTAGAAAAGGAGCTACATCGCTTGCCATAAAACATCTTAACCAGCTTTTAAATGGCAACAAGTTGGATTATCAAGAAAGCGTTTCATATGGGTTATCTAGCTTTGCTACCCATTTACTAAAAATTGGTTATAAGCCGAATTTATTATTTCAACAAATTATCAATTTAACTCTCCCTGAAACTGTATTATTTTCTAATCTAAGAAAAGTTTATCGTGCTAATGTAAGGTGGGGGGAAAAGAATATAGTGTTTAAAGTAATAAATAGCAATTCAATATACCCAGGTATAATGAAAGACTTTAAAGCGCTACATATATTTATTTCTGGTAAAGAAACCCGCTCAAGCTTAACATGGCAACTTCAAGAAGAAATGATTGAGAAAGGTGAAGCGTTTGCAGTTCTAGGCTTTCTAAACAAAGAACTAATTTCTGCAAGTCTGTTTCCATTTAGCAAAAGTGAATGTTATTACGGTGTAGGTGCATATAGAAGAGATTTATTTTCAAAGCCTATATCTCACTCATCAATTTGGAATGCAATTACATATGCAAAACAGATTGGTTGTAAAACCTTTTCTATGGGAGAAGCATATTTTGATCAACCAAACACTGATAATAGCAAAAGAATCACTGATAAAGAACTAAGTATTGCACACTTCAAACAAGGTTTTGGTGGAGTTATAACACCTGTATTGAGGTTTGAGAGCGTTTGAAGATAAACTATACTTTAGAGTCAAATAATACCCCTTGCACGGTACTCAACTCTTCAGTCAAGCTTGCAATTTTTTCTGCTAGCCTAATAAATTCTTCTGAAGGGATCTGTCTGATTACTTCATCTGTTTCTTTATCTGTCACTTCAACTACTGTCCTGCCGATATCATCTCTAAAAGAAAAATTTAACTCTCTGTTTTGTAGATAAAATAAGCTTTCTTTACTCTGTAAAATTTTTTCTAATCCTTGAGTAACAGCGTTAATGTCATCCTCACTTTTAGGATCTACATTTTTAACCACATCTAAGATATTTTTATCAAGGTTTTTGCTTGATAATTCTTGCTCATTATTACTTGAAAATGATCTATCCTGTGCGTTACTTTCAGCTACAACCCTATTTTCACTCCCAAATTGAACTTGCATAATATATCCCCTCGATTAATTTTTGATAAGTGGTAGAACAAATGAACACTCCACAGTTATCCATTTGATCACCACTTATATTAGCATGGTCTTATTTTTTAGCTAAACTTACCCTAGTAAAGAGAGTGCTGATTGTGGGCGCTGATTAGCTTGCGATAGTATTGCTGTACTCGCCTGTTGAAGGATTTGCGCCTTAGTCAAGTTAGCTGTCTCAGTAGCAAAATCTGCATCTTGGATACGAGCTCGTGCCGCAGATAAGTTTTCAGCAACATTTGACTGATTACGTATTGTCGATGAGAATCGATTTTGCGTAGCACCCAACTCTGCTCGCTTAGCATCAATTGCACCTATCATAGCATCTACACCAGCTAAGATGGACTGAGCTTTATCAACTGATGTAAAAGAAAGACTACTAACGTTCGCAAATGATGTTACAGCACCGGCTCCAGCAATTGTTCCAGCAATATCAGTTGCAACAGCAGCTACATCACTCACTGCAAAACTATTCAAACTTACAGCTGTACCGTCAAAGCTTGTTACAGCTGTCATCGTCATACTAATTACTTGGTTAGAATTCGCACCCACTTGGAATTCTGCTGAATAGCTACCATCAAGTAAATTAGTCCCACCAAAACTGGTATCATCAGAAATTCGGTTCATTTCCTCACCAAGTTCACGAAGCTCTAGCTGAAGTGCCGCCCGATCGCTTTCAGTATTTGTTCCGTTAGCAGCTTGTGAAGCAAGTGTACGAATACGCTGATACATGTTAGTCATTTCATCAAGCGCTCCCTCTGCTGTTTGCGCGAGTGAAATACCATCATTTGCATTTCGAATACCTTGGTTTAAGCCGTTAATTTGACCAGTTAAGCGGTTTGAGATTTGCATCCCAGCTGCATCATCTTTGGCGCTATTTATTCTTAGGCCAGATGATAAGCGTTGGAAAGAAGTATCTAAAGAACTGCCTGATTTCATCAGCTGACGCTGAGCATTCAAGCTAGACACATTAGTGTTTACGTACAAAGCCATAATAGCCTCCTGTTACATTATAATTTGAATCATTCACTTAATATGAGTACAAACGCCCGAATGATTGTAGTTCACTGTGAAGTTCATCAAAGCAAATAAATAGATTGCTCCATATATAACATCGGCAATAGGCAAAATAACTTTAGCTTTTTTTATAGCTTTTTTTATAGCTTTTTTTAAAAAATATTTTCCTTTATTATCATATTGTTAAGTTATCATAAACAGTTCCGGCAAAATATAAATTAAGATTTAAATAAACTAACTCTAATTGCTCAGAAAACTTTAATAATGGGCATTTAATAAAACACCTACCGCTTGGCGATTCAATAGCACGCTATCTGAATACCTAATTCTTTATGAACATTGTTTCAAACATTTCTACAACTTTTACGACTGTTTCTCGTTTAACATGACGAGTATCTATTTCCCACGGTTCTTCAATACACTCTGTAACAAGCTCATAACTTGGCAAATAATACATATCAGGGTTGTTCTCAACGAGTATATCTGCCGCAACTCTTAACACTGATTTTGAGTGAGTATTTGCCTCAATCACATGCTTAACCTCCCCCCTACCAGTTGCTAACATAGGAATAGGAGAGACACTAATGACCAACTTGAACTCTGGGTTAAATTGCTTCACTATATCAAAAAAGTCTTGAATATTTTGTACATTCTCATCGACTGTCAATGTCTTATGGTTAACATATGGGAACATGTTAGGTCGAGGGTTTCTCGCCATGACACTACCATCACGAAACTCCCAGCACTCATTTAAACCTAGTGTAATAATAAAGACCTCACATTGTTCAAGCGCTGCCCTAACTGCATTCAAATGTTTGTAATAATCTTTTTGATACGCTTGGTAATCAAAAAATAAAATATTTTCGCGGTAAGGATCTACCCAACCACCATCAGGTAACTGAAACAGTAACGCTGGTGTTGTTTTTATACCAAATGCACGCTCTGCTAATTGTTTAAAGCTAGGAGTATTAAACAAAATCCCATAATTAGCACAAAATTTTGCATATTTATCCCCTGGTTTATATCCATCGACCCCGATACCTGACGTTGGATTATCATTTCGCTCAGTTACTATGTAATTAAACCCTTTCTCTTGCAAAACTCTTGTTATTTCAAAAGCAAAGCAACTACCAGCAGAACCTATTGCCGTTTTTTCGTGCATAATTCCATGCTTAATGACAAAAGGGAATTTACCAAATTTACTCGCAGGGTGCGAAGGGTGATCAGGCAAAGGCCAGAAAATACCATTCAACTTTGGTTTATTTATTCCTTGATAACGAGACAAAGAATGCGCGACCTCTTCAGAATATAAAGATAACTGCTCTAAAGCCGTCACTGCATCAATATCAGCCTCTCCTTGCCAGTTAATTTTATCTTTTAAAACTATTTTGAATAAGCCCAGTAGATTATCTATTGAATTAATTTCTTCAAGTTGGGGATCTAGCCTTAATATTTGTCGATAAATATTGTTTGCAATTTTATCTTGTTTACAAATGTTATTTATAACAAACCGTAAGTGTTCCTTCGAGGTAATGGAATTATCAGCAGCGATATAAATTGGCTGTATTGACGGCTCTGTTGAGTATATTTTAGTACTTGATATTAAGGTTTCAGTAACCTCTTTTGAAAAGTCAATACAACGATTAACTGGTGGCATTATTTTTGTAATCACCTCCTGCCAATGCATAGGTGATTGAATAAAACAAAGCTGAAGTACGTACCTATTAGCTTTAGTTGGCAATTGACCTTTGTGCGCGAGAATGTTGGGGTTGAATATTAAGGCATCACCTGCACAAATTGTGTCATAAGACAACATTTCAAAGTTAATGCCTTTAGCTTTACAGAGCGACTCTATATTATCAGTTCTATTTTCTATATCATTAAAAATATAACCGATATCCTTTAGTCTATTCGTAGCAGCTCGATCGAGAAATAGTGTATTACCAGCGTGTTCATCTGAAGAGTTTAAATAAATTAATATTTTTAAATGTTTCTTTGGCCCACCATCACAATGCCAATAAGATGAATATGAACGCTTTTGAGGCTCAGAAGTCGCCTCTGTATCTAAAAAAGAGTACCAAAGTAACGTATACTCACTATTAAAATAAGAACAGAGCTGACTATCAATCTCTTGATTTAAAATAATAGGTAGGGTTCTTTCAATAAATTCATTATTTAAAAAGGATGTTCCATTTTCTTTATACTCTTTAATTAAATACTCACAAATTTCCGATGGAAGTACCTCTCGCAATAAATTTTGATGCTGAGAATTTAATGAATTTTTATCTATTAAATAACTTCGTTCAAAAAATGACTGACTTTGCCTATCTAGATCTTGATAACCTTGAGTTTTTTCAAAAAACCGCTGTAATTTGAAATGTTGACCTGGTAATAAATAATATGAAGTGCCGTCTATCACTTCCTCGACTTCATCAACTAAAAATTTGCCGTCAATTATTTTACGTGTGATGTTCATCTTTAGTCATCTCTTAATTTTCTTTTGAAAAAATCTCTTCAAACATATTTACAACTTTTTTAACAGTTTCTTCTTTTACATGTCTAGTATCTTCACACCAAGGCTCTTCAATACAATCATTGACTAATTCATAACTAGGTAGGTAGAAAATGTCTTCATTATTATTGACGAGAGTATCAACTGCTACTCTTAGTACTGCTTTTGAATGCGTGTTTGCAGAAATAACATGCAACTCATCCGCCCGACCTGTAGCCAACATTGGGATAGGAGATACGCTCACTATCAACTTAAACTTAGGATTGTGCTGTTTAATTATGTTAAAAAATGTTTGGATATTATCAACATTCTCCTGCACAGTCAGAACCTTATGCTTAACATAAGGGTATGCAGTCGAGCGAGGGTTTCTTGACATCACAGTCCCATCATGAAATTGCCAACATTCATTTAAACCGAGTGTAATTATGAAGACTTCAACATTTTCAAACAAATACCTCACTGCTGCAAGATGGTTATTATAATCGTCTAAATAAGCCTGTTTAGATAAAAATAATACATTTTCACGATAAGGATCTACCCAAGAATACTTATCTTGTTGAAACAATATCTTTTTTGTCTTTATATAACCAAAAGCCCTTTGAGCAAGCTGTTTAAAACTAGGTGTATTAAATAAAATCCCATAGTTTGCATTAAATTTTGCAAATTTATCACCTGATTTATAACCATCAACGATCATTCCTGACGTTTGATTATCATTACGCTCTGTTATAAGATAATTGAATCCATTTTCTTGTAATACCCTCGCTATTTCGAAAGCAAAACAACTTCCTGCAGACCCTATCAAGGTTGACTTATCGACTAAAGGTTCCTTTTTAATATAGGGTAGTTCATTATATTTTGAAGCAGGATGTGTATTATGATCTGGCATAGGCCAAAAAATTGCGCTTCGTTTTGTCTCATTATTTTTGTTATAACAAGATCTACTTACTTTATATTGACTTTCAAAGCTGACTAACTCTTTTAGAGGAAAAATATCATCTTTAAGCAATTCTCCTTGCCAGTTTATACTCTGCTCAAAAGATAACTTCAGGGTTTCTATCAAAGATTCAATAGAATTAACATTTTGGAAACCAGGGTCTATTTCAACTATACGATTACAGATTAATTCACTATAACTTGAATCTGAATAAATGTTATCTAATGCCCATTTTAGAGACTCTAAACAATTAATTTCTCCATTTAAAGGCACTACAACGCTGTTTGAGTCTTCGTCTATTTCTTCCTCAAAGTAGTTGAGTATCTTTTCAGCCGCTCCCTCGAATTCACTTATGTAAGGAGATGCTTGTAATATTTTTTGACTGGTTGTTTTCCAGTCTAATGGTGACGGAATAAAACAAAGCTGTAATACATGACGTGCATTTTTATTGGGTATTTTTCCTTTATGAGCAACTTTGCAAGGTGCAAACAATAATGCATCACCCGCTTTGATGTCATTAAAGCTAATTTCATTCAGTATAATACTTTTTGCATCTGCTAGAGGGGCTAAATTTTCAACTCTTTTGTTAATATCTCCAAAAATATAACCAGTACTCTTTAACTTATCTGTCGTTTGAACATCATAAAATAGTGTATTGCCTCCGTGTTCTTCATAATCATTCAAATAAATTAACATTTTTAAATGATTTTCTGGCCCTTTGTCACAGTGCCAATATGAAGAGAAGGCCCGGTTTTCTATCTTTGGTTCAGTTACTAGATACGAATACCAAAATAAACAATATTCACTGCCAAAAAATGAGGTTATTTGCTGATCTACTTTTTCAGTTAAGATTAATGGTAATAGCTTATCAATAACACTTTGGTGAGTTATTGCATTTGGGTTTTCATTTGATTGACGAATAAGAAATTCGGCTAAATCCTTTGGTAAAACATTTCGCTGAATATCTATAGCATCCTTCTTTAAGGTTGAATCAATTAACGTTTGTCTTCTAGTAAACTTATCAACACTCAACCCAGATAACTCTCTATATCTGTGCTGTATCTCCATTAGACTTTTTACTACGTGATGATGATCAGGGATCAAGTGATAGTCAACCCCTGAATATGACTCAATAATTTCAGTCATTTCACTTTGATCATGAAAGTTTATTTGGCTGAACTTCATTTCATCCCCTTTATAGTAGAGCTAACTTACAGTACCAGAATATATTTGAACAACTTTAACCCTCTGACTAAGATAGCTATTAGCCTTGTAATAAAGAAAGTGCAGACTGAGGTCTCTGATTTGCTTGACCTAAAATAGTACTGCTAGCCTGTTGTAGTATTTGAGCTCTAGTTAATTTAGCGGTCTCCAGTGCAAAATCAGCATCTTTAATTCTAGATTTAGCCGCTGATAGATTCTCCGCAATGTTTGTTTGATTTCTAATTGTCGATGAAAAGCGGTTTTGCGTTGCACCTAGCTCGGCACGTTTTGCATCAATAACCCCTATCATGGCATCAACACCAGCTAGAATCGATTGCGCTTTATCTGCAGATGTAAATGATAAACTACTCGCGTTAACGAAAGATGCCGCAGCTTGTCCAGAAATAGTACCAGCAATATCTGATGCTACTGCCGCTACATCACTTAAGCTAAAACTAGCCATACTTACGGCTGTACCATCAAAGCTTGACACAGCTGTCATCGTCATACTAATCACTTGATTAGCATTAGCACCAACTTGAAACTCTGCAGAATAGCTACCATCAAGTAAGTTAGTACCACCAAATGTTGTATCTGAAGCGATACGGTTAATCTCTTCGCCTAACTCCCGTAATTCTAGCTGTAATGCAGCACGATCGCTTTCAGTGTTAGAACCATTAGCTGCTTGTGAGGCTAATGTGCGAATACGTTGATACATATTGGTCATTTCATCTAACGCCCCTTCAGCCGTTTGAGCTAATGAAATACCATCATTTGCATTTCGGTTGCCTTGATTAAGACCGTTAATTTGACCCGTTAAACGATTTGAGATTTGTAAGCCTGCCGCATCATCTTTTGCACTGTTGATGCGTAAGCCTGATGATAAACGCTGAAATGAAGTATCCAACTCATTACCTGATTTCATTAATTGGCGTTGAGCGTTTAAACTTGAAACATTAGTATTTACATATAATGGCATAATAGCCCCCTAGTAATTAAGAGCATGATTAAAAGTGCTATTTAACAAGCAATAACTGAGCCACAAGTAAAATTAATTTTGTTTTTTGTAAAAAGAGCATAAACTATGACAGATGGCATAATTCATGCTTAATTATGAAGGGTGTTTTTAGTATCAATGCTTTGACGGTTTTAAGATTGCCCGAACTTTCTTAAGACTATGAATCTATGCCTCCTGTTACAGCAATAGTTCTAGCAAAAAAGATACTTTGGCACACATTTAAAACTGGGCTTCTATGTTTACTACTGTAGATGTAAAAGCCCAGCTATTTCTAACGAAGTATTGCGGTAATTATTTTCCTAGGCGGAAAAATGTTACCATACTTCTAACCAAGTAAAGATAACGCTGATTGTGGACGCTGATTTGCTTGAGATAGTATTGTACTACTCGCTTGTTGTAAAATTTGT
>MDTG01232618.1_pt1 | contig 41320 bp, 67 predicted proteins | sample 811421 | NCBI WGS metagenome assembly MDTG01 (sample SAMN05326645, study PRJNA326480) | marine metagenome | isolation source: seawater | place: Pacific Ocean: South East | collected 2011 | reverse complement strand
TTCTAGTTGTTCTCTAGTATCAGCAAATATCATCCAATTTTCACCACCAAATGTATCTATTAAATGATCTACTACTGCATCTTGTATAATACTTCTTTCTTCACCTTCATCTAATTCTTTCTTAAGGTTTAGTTTTTCTTTTTTTCTGTCGTAATCTTTTGGTGACTTATGAGCACCAGCACCAGACATATTTCTACTATGCTTTGCTACTGGATTATTTTGTTTTGGAAGTTTTTTGTTTTTGCTTTCTACAATATCAGGATCTATTTCTTGTGCTGTGAATTGTTGCATTAAGTCTACAATGTCATCATCATTGTCTATAATCTTATAATCCTGGTCAACTATAAGTGCTACATTGTCAGCATAACCATGATTCTCACCACTAAGTATATGCATACCGTTACTTAATTCAATATGGTCATCTTGATTAACCCATCTGTGAATTGCCGCTTCAACTTCCTTATGTGGAAGTTTACCTAATTTAGGTTCTGTGTTAAGACCGGTTACATCTTCACCCACAAGTTTACCTCTCATAGGATGAGGTGACTGATGTCCTTTACTAGGCTTTTGCATTTTAGGTTTTTTGTCCTTTGCTTTTGCCTGGTTAGGTTTCTTGTCCTCAAAAAATTCACTTATTTGCATTATACGTTCTCTAATCTTTCCATTAATCTTTCTGCTCTATTTGTAACTTGTCGGTACCATTTTGAATCTCTACCTTCGATGCCTGCTTGTTTCCAATCCTCAGCCTCTAAAGCCTTTCTAAAATTCTTAAATCCCCCTAAACGTGTTCTACCCATGTTGAACATCATGTTGACCAATATCTGCTGGACTTCGTCGGGCCATCCTTCAAACGTGCTATCTCCATATAAAGCATTGCATTCTGAGATTGCAAGGTCAAGGTCTTTTTCGAAACATTCTTTGACTCTATCTTCCGATACGGGCGTTCCAACTGGTTGTCCGTACTCAGGATCTGATTCAAGTACCAAATGCCCGACTCCGAACGTTTCATATCCAAGATGGTCTTTGTATATTTCATATACAACCCCTTCATCGATTTTTAATTGTTCAAAGACTGCTTCTCTATCTAGTGTTGTGTCTTTTCCAAAAAACATATTAATATATCTCCGTAATATGTGTATTATTGTTATAGTTGTATTTATCAGAATACCGTATTTTAGCCAAAAAAAATCCCCACCGTAGTGAGGATTTTTAAATTTGTATAACAGTACTCTATGATGCAATAGAACCGTAGTCTCTTGCAATATTACTTGTAACACCTGCTTGTGTTATTACAACTGCTGTAACAGTTGCTACACCACTTGAAGCACTACCTGAGGTAATTGTTGCTTTTACATCTGTTGCTGAAGTATAGATATGTTGCTTTTGACTTTGGAATTGTCCAACTTCTGTCATTGCGGCATCGCCTGCCTCAAACAATCTATCGGTATCACTGTCGTCTCCAACAATAACTGCTGTATTTTCAGTAGCACTAACCCAAGGACTGCCTACATCAACATGCACACTATAAATCATAGAGTTAGCAGGAGCATTAAATAATGTAGTAGTACCTGTGTTGTAATTAACTTCAGTACTAACAAATTGTGCTATAGTTTGCGTAGCACTATCAAATTGTCCTTTCGTAAGAAACGCATTTGCCTGAGTTGCATCTGCACCTCGGACTTCAACAAGAGTGGAACCGTCATTGTCAGTAAAACTAAAATAGTCATTATCTGTGTCTGTAAGTATTTTAAGACCACGTTTACCGAATTGCACTAAATTTGCAACTCCCTTCAACGCAAAATTGTTTGTCTCTGCCATTTGGTTACTCCAATATATAATCGATTATGTATTAGTAAATTAACTTCTACATCAATATTTATCAAATACTAGGATTTTATTAAGTGTTTATAAAATTATGTATTTTTTGTGCGTACTTTTTTAAACCATCCGAATTAGGATGTTGGTCAGTATCACTTATGGTATGATTTTCGTATGATATATTTTCAAAAGGTTTGTTGTCATCATTAAAACAATAGTCCATATATTCTTGTGGAATATGATTAATTATATTGTTTGGTATAGCAGGTCCTTCTGGAGAATCAGAATGTAGTATTCCCCATATAACTTTGCTATTAGGATTAAGTTTTTGATATCCAAAAATTCTTTCTATAGATGCAACTAGCATATTTTCTGTACCCGACAAGCCGTTATCCGTTGGAAGTAAAAACTTCTGCATCCAATCTTTTGCTAGTAATATACTATTAGTGGATCTATTGTGTTCAAATTCAAAATCAGAATCTAACATACCATACATACTATGAATATTTCCTTTGTTATTAAAGTATGGAAATCTATAATGTATAGTAAACCCAAATACAATTAACGGACTATTAAATTCACGTTGTAGTTTTAACGGCTGTAAAGATATTTCAGTATTACTAGAACCTCCCCTAGATAAATTAACTACAGGTAAATCCATTATTTTGCCCAAATGTGCGGGCCAAGACTGGTCCATGTTTAAATTTCCTTCTACAACAGGACCTATGGTGTAACTATCTCCACATGCTATTATACCGTCAAAATTCATACTATTATTTAGTTGACATGTATGTTGTTTGGTAGTATAATTTAGTCATGTTTACCACCTTACACAATTTATAGGTATTTTATGTTTGATAATGATATACAACGTATAGGTTTTTGTTGCAAGTATATGGTCCCAGACCAGACACAAACTCCTAAAGTTCTTAAAGAACTACAGCAACCATTTACAGAACGTATGACTACTATTACTTGGCTTAACAGACAAGAAAAGTCTGTAGCAGAAGAACGTATGCTTGAACTTGTTACACACAACATGCAGGCGGCGTACAACCTAGTAGAATATGTTAGTACACTTCCAGCAGAACGTAGAATGGTCAGGCTAGGTAGCAATCAGTTGCCGGGTGCAACGCAAGAAGATTGGCGATACATGTGGGATGATCCTACAAATATTAAAATGCTAGAAGAAGGTTTTGCTAAGGTTGGCGAACTAGCAAGAGCAAAAGATGTGCGTCTTAGTTTCCACCCTGGACAGTTTACAGTACTAGCATCTGAAAATGATGATGTTATTAAACGTAGTATCGACGAGTTCGAGTATCATGTAAACATGGCACGTTGGATGGGTTATGGTAAAGAGTTCCAAGACTTCAAGTGCAATGTGCATATCTCAGGTAGAAAAGGTGCTCAAGGCATTATTGATGTACTACCTAAACTATCTCCCGAAGCAAGAAACATTATGACTATCGAGAATGACGAAATGTGTCATGGACTAGATGAAAGTCTTAAACTAGTAGACCATGTTGCTCTTGTGCTAGATATACACCACCATTGGATTAGAGATGAAGAATACATACAACCAGATGATGACAGGGTTAAAATGGTCATTGATAGTTGGCGCGGTGTTCGTCCTGCTATGCATTACAGTTACAGTCGAGACGAATGGCTTAATCAGTCTACACGAATTGATGAAGCAACACGACATACAGGGTTACATGATATACAGAAATTATTAGAGACAGGTGCTAAGAAACAGAAACTTAGGGCACACTCAGATTATTATCCTAACAAGGATACTAACGAATGGGCATTGACTTTCTGGCCCAACTTTGATATACAATGCGAGGCCAAGGCAAAGAATCTTGCCAGCGAACAATTATATTTACAAAGTTGTACACAAACATTGACTCCGGAGTCCATTGTGTTGACTGATTGGGGAACGCCGAGTTCCTTATCTATCTAGCACATCTTAATGAGTGGTGCAATACTTGTATCTGTCAACTGGTTCATAACCAATCAGTTAATAATATTTACAATATTGCCTACAAATACCTGAGTTATGGTGTAATTTGATTAAATAATGGTATTAATTTGGAGTAATCATTGACCTACGTTGTTAAAAGTGAATGTGTAGATTGTAAACATACCGCTTGTGTACAAGTCTGCCCTGTAGACTGTTTTTTTGAAGGAGAGAATACATTAGTTATTGATCCTGACATCTGTATTGATTGTGCAATATGTGAGCCAGAATGCCCTGTAGATGCTATTGTAAGCGATAGAAAGTTAAAACCAGAGGAACATCATTGGCTAGAATACAATAAGGAAATGAGTAAACAATGGCCCGTTATTACCAAAGTAAAAGATCCTATGCCAGGGCATGAAGATATAAACTATACAGATGCAGAAGCATTTGAGAAGGCTTCTAGGATACCTTTTGTAGATATTACGGATAAATAACAGCACACAAAATCTTGACAAACACCACACTTTTTAGTATAATATTAGTATAAATTAGAAAGGATTTGTGATGGAAGTAGTAGGACCACTAATGATGACCGCGAAAGCGATAATGCTTTCTATGATGGTCGGCAATGCACCTATGGACCAGCATAATGTTGAAGAAACATATTGCATGGCTCTTAACATTTATTACGAAGCAAGGGGCGAAGGCTGGAAAGGTAAAGCCGCGGTTGCCCATGTTGTTCAAAACAGAGTTGAACACCCTAAATATCCTAACACCGTTTGTGGTGTAGTTTTACAATCACGTAAATGGAACGGCAGAGTAATAAGAGACAAATGTCAATTTGCATGGTATTGCGATGGCAGAAAAGATGTACCACAACTTGTATATAAAAGTTATCCTCGAAAAGGTAAAGTTATTGAACCTAACATGATTGATTGGAGACGTTCAGTAGAAACTGCTATCCAAGTTATGGACGGTTGGAGTAGAGATGTTAGTTACGGTGCAACTCATTATTATAACCACAACATATCAACACCTAGTTGGAGTACAGTTTACCCAACTACAACAATTATAGGCAATCATACGTTCTTAGCACGGAACGATTAAAACTGTATTTTAAGATAAATACTCTTGTAGGAAAACACAGGAGTAATTATGTACGAGTACAGATGTAAAGTCATCAGAGTGATTGATGGCGACACGGTTGACGTTGACATAGATTTAGGTTTCGATATAGTTCTTAAAGACGAACGAGTTCGTATTATGGGAATTGATACACCAGAAAGCAGAACCAGAGATAAAGTAGAAAAGAAATTTGGTTTGGCAAGTAAGGCTAGATTGAAAGAACTAATAGGTGGCAAGTCGGGACCAATTCTCAAAACACAGATTAATAAGAAAGGCGAAGATATGCGAGGTAAGTTCGGACGTATCCTCGGTGACTTTATGACCGATAGTGGTCGTTTGGTTACAGATATTCTAGTCGAAGAAGGTCATGCAGTTGCTTATTTTGGCGGCAGTAAAGAAGAAATTCAAGACAAGCATATGGCTAATCGTAAGAAGTTAATTAGAGAAGGTCTTGTTAAAGTAACTGAAGAAGAAGCCGGTCTAAAATAAAACCAATATAACTAAGGAATTTTCTTGACATTGTCTAAATAGTATGTATAATACTAATTTATATTAGAGGAATTCCTTATGTTATTAGAAGTAATAAAGCCCGGTGAAGTTGTAAGTTGCAGACTAGCAACAGGTGAAGAACTTGTCGGAGTATTAAAGTCTGAATCAGCAGAAGCAATAGAATTATCTAAACCATTAATTGTTGGCAGAAGTCAAGAAGGGTTTGGACTAATGCCCTATATGATGACAGTCTCACCAGATTCAACTGTAAAAATTTCACCAGACCATATTATGACTATGGCAAAAACTAACGAAGAAGTTAGTAAAGGTTACACAAAACAAACATCGGATATAATTACATGAACAAAAGATTCTATTCAGGCAAAACATACAGCCACGCAACAGGACACAGTTGCGCCTTTAGACAATGGCGAGCAGACAGCCATTGCAATTTAATTCACGGATATGCATTACAGTTTGAACTGAAGTTTGGTGGAGAACTAGATGACAGAAACTGGATTGTAGACTTTGGTGGTTTAAAGCCACTAAAAACTTGGTTAGCAGAAATGTTTGACCATACATATCTAGTTGCAGAAGATGATCCAGAATTGGAAACATTTAAAGAACTAGAAGCAAAGAAACTTGTTGATTTGAGGATTGTTCCAGCAACAGGTTGCGAAAGATTCGCGGAGATGGTTTTTGATTACGCAACTACTCTTGTTAATGAATTAACAAATGGTAGATGTTGGGTCCAGGAAGTTACAGTCAGAGAACACGGACATAACTCTGCAACTGTAGAATTGAATGACCATCAAAAATTACATTTCCATGATGGAGTGCAATAATGTACGATATCAGCGAAAAAGGTGAAAAACAATTTAACAGAGTTATATGGTTATTGAGAGGTCTCTATATCTTTATACCTGTTATGTTTTTCCTAACATAACGAAGAACGAATAATGATGAACGAGGGTAAGTTGCTGAAGCCGAAAACAGTAGGCTAGAGTAAGCAGAGCACCCGCACCGAGTTGATAGCCAGTTAGTAATAGTATGTCCTATGAAAACTGGCCCTTTAATTCAACTACTTCATCAATAGTAATACTAATTAAACCAGGATTATCAGGAAACACACAACAAGGTTGTTGGTTATAAAAATCATCTTGATAATCACACCATTCTCTTTTCCAATAGTTTCCTTCAGCATCTTCTAATATAGAAATTTTTTCTTCTTTATTATGAATGACTGTTTCGAAGTTTTCAAATGTTTGAAAAGAACCTAATCGTTGTAATCTATCTAAATAATCTCCATTCTGTGAGATACCAAATAGCGGAAATGCTTTGGTCCACTTGTTTGTAAGCATCCATGCTTGGTGTTCTTCATCGGGCATATCAATTGGTTCGTAAGTACCAAGTTCTGGAAATTGCTCACTTAACCAATGTTTTTCTGTTTCCCATGGATCATTGTCAGGATTGAACTGTAATTCTACAACATCGCCCTGAAAGTACTTTAAAATTAAATTACCACCATTATATGTTCTATAATGCAAGTCTTCGTTAATTATGCACTCGATATACTTTTCTTGGGGGTAATGTATCCAATTCAGTTCCATATATGTATTTAGCATTAGATAAATAGTTGTTATGCTATTCGGGATATTAACATTACTTACCGCCTTGGCTATTGCCGGAGTTGCCGCATGGTTCTCAATTATAGGACTTATGAGCATTTTCAGTGCCGCCGCTATGCCAATAGCAATTATGGCAGGTACATTAGAAGTAGGTAAGTTACTTACAGCAAGTTGGCTTTATAGATATTGGAATGAGACTTCATTACTATTAAAGACTTACTTGTCCACAGCCGTGGTTGTTTTAATGCTTATTACAAGCATGGGTATTTTTGGATACCTTAGTAAAGCACACTTGGATCAAGCAAGTGAAAGCGGAAATGCATTTGCTATAGTTGAAAGACTAGATGGACAAATAGCAAGAGAAGAAAACAAAATTGTTATCCTAGAAGAACGTATTGCCACTTTACAATCAGGAAGTGGTGTAGACAATTCACAAAGTATCTCACAACAAGAAACAATTAGAGATGGTGCATGGGAAAGAGTACAAGGAGACATAAATTTTGCAAATGAGCAAATACAAAGACTCAGAGACCAATTAACAGTATTAGACAAAGCAGTAAATGACCTTAGAGCAAAAGGTGTTGAAGTTATTACTATTGATGAGGGCGGAACATTTAGAAGAGGCGAAACAGAAACAATAGACTATGTTGCCCAAGCCGATGCATTATTTGAACAACAAAAAGAACAGAGAGACCAAATTAGAGCAGATATCAATTCACAACAAGATAATATTGATAGATATAGAGCTCAAGCACAAAAAACTATCGACGATGCTAATGCAGAAATTAACAGACTTAGGGATAGTAATATAGAAAGCCAAGACGATACACTTGTTAAAGTAGATGAGTATAATCTTCAAATAGATGAAATATATGACAATATTGTTATTATTAAAGATGAAAAGTTTGAAGCAGAAAGTATTGTTAGGGAATTAGAAAAAGAAGTAGGACCAATTAAGTATGTAGCACAATTGGTGTATGGACAAGATTCAGAAGATTATTTAGATGCGGCAGTAAGATTGTTTATTTTATTGCTAGTATTTGTGTTTGATCCTTTAGCAGTTGTACTAGTTATAGCGGCTAACCAAACACTATTACGTTATGGTATTAACTTAGAAAAAAGTGGACCTCGTAAACCAGAAGAACCAAATGAACTTAACCAAGACTGGAGTAGCAAAGATTTAGGCGACATTCAAGACGATGATGATTTTGAAAGACAAAGTAGAGAAAGATACGGAGACAATATGCCTGACCTTCCAGAGGTTGTTGAAAAAATTGTAGAAAAAGAAGTTGTTGTAGAGAAAGAAGTACCCGTTGAAGTCATTAAAGAAGTTGAGAAAGTTATTGAAAAAGAAGTTGAAATGGAAGTAGATATTTCAACTCCTCCTGCTATTAAAGAGTTAGAAGAACGACTTGCAAAGAAACTAAAGAAAAATGACAAAAAAGATAACGGTTAAACAAGCCCTAGACCAACTCAATACAAAGTATGCTAGTACATTAGAAATGCTGGATGATGCATTGGATGTAATAGATGATTTAGAGAATAAAGTTGAATCTTTACAAAAAGATTTAAAAAAGAAACCTAAAACTATAACTAAGGAGGTTCCAGTTGAGGTCGAGAAGATTGTCGAAGTCATTACAGAGGTCGAGGTCCCAAAGGAGACAGTGGTCACTCGCGAAGTCGAAGGACCAGAGCGAGTCGTTGAAAAACTCGTCGAAGTCCCCGGACCAGAACGAATTGTCGAAAAAATTGTAGAAGTTGAAAAGATAGTAGAAGTTCCAGGACCAGAAAGACGTATCGAAGTACCTATTGAAAAGATAGTACAAGTTCCTGGCCCTGAAAGAATTGTAACTAAAGAAGTACCAGGTCCTGAAGTTATTATTACTAAAGAAGTACCAGGTCCTGAACGTGTAGTTCAAGTTGAAGTTCCTGTAGAAAAAATTGTAGAAAAGATTGTCAAAATTCCAGGTGAGAAACCTGACGTCATAGAAAAAGCACCTACCAAAGATTTACGTGAAGCCGCAAGGATTATGGCTATGAGCGAGTTCAATAAAGAAGGATATAGCGAAGAAGAAATTTTCAATATGTTGCAGAAAAGTAGTGAAGAAGATGTAAATAAACAGTTGGGAGGATTTTGGGCAATACCATTACCTAACGATGAACAAGATGAAAGCGAAATTCAAACAAGGTATCTAAAAAAATAATGTCAGAAGATAAACACGATAGTAATTTAGAGTGTAGTTTTTGCGGTAAAAAACGTAATGACGTAAAGAAATTAATTGCAGGTCCTACTTCATATATTTGTAATGAGTGTATTAGTATAAGCCATAAAATTATTAATGAAGAATATGAAGACTCAGAATTATTCGATGAAGAGAATATCCCAACACCACAAGAGATAAAAGATTACTTAAATGAATTTGTAATCAGTCAAGATTATGCAAAAGATATTTTAAGTGTATGTGCATACAATCATTATAAAAAAATTACTTTAGCAGAGTCTGAAAAGATAGAAAAAAGTAATGTACTATTATTAGGAAGTACAGGCACAGGTAAAACATTATTAGTTAAAACACTAGCAGATAAATTAAATGTACCTTTTGCAATAGCCGATGCTACAACACTTACTGAAGCAGGTTATGTAGGTGAAGATGTAGAAAGTGTTATAGAACGTTTATTAAATGTTTGTGATTGGAATGTACAATTAGCACAAAACGGTATAGTGTTTATAGATGAAATAGATAAAAAGGCTCGTAGCAGTGAGTCTAACGCCAATACAAAAGACATTAGTGGGGAAGGTGTACAACAAGCACTTTTAAGACTTATAGAAGGAACAACTGTTAAAGTATCTGCAAATGGTTCTAAACGAATGGATGATTATATAGAATTTGATACATCAAATGTATTGTTTATAGTTGGCGGAGCATTTGTAGGAATAGATGAAATTGTTAAAAAGAAATTAAAACAAAGTTCTATGGGTTTTAATAGACCAATTAAAAACAAAGAAGATAATAAAGATTGGATAGAACATGTAGAACACGAAGACATTATACAATATGGATTGATTCCTGAATTTGCAGGAAGGTTACCTAATATAGTTGGCTTATTAGATTTAGATGAGTCTAACATGTTTAACATATTAAAAAATTCTAAGGGTAGCATTATAGGACAAGTACAAAGATTATTAGAACTAGATGATATAGATTTAAAATTTGAGGATCAGTACCTTAAAGATGTTGCCAAAATAGCGGCAAAGAAAAAAGTAGGTGCCAGAGGACTTAAAAGTATTGTAGAGAATAGTCTACACAATATTATGTTTAGAGCACCAGAGTTACAAAAACGTGAAGTCAAAAGTGTGGTATTTAAAAAGTATCCAATTTCAGTTGACTTACGACCAACTATTGTGTATACTAATGGGATTAGTGAAATAGACAAAGACTATAAAATTAAATTAAGAGGGAATAGTGAGTAAACCAAGGAATAACAGTCACAACAAGAAATTTACTAAAGACTGGAATGCAAAGAAAAAATATGAAAGTCCAAAAAAGGACGAGCATTATTTAGATGCATTCAAACCAGGAATTGAAGTAAGAAACGGAGACGTAAACAAAGCAATTCGTATATTGAAGAAAAGGCTTGAAAAAGCAGACTTTCAAAAGGAAATGTCTAAACAACAATACTACGAAAAGCCTAGTGCAAAACGTAAACGTAAAAAAGACCAAGCAAAAAAACGTTGGAACAAATATGTACGTGATGCTGAAGCAAGAGGTGAGTTCAAAATGTACGAGCCTACAGGTACAAAATGGATGAAGAACAAACGTAAAACTAGAGAACATGCAAAAGCCAAACAAAGGCAACAAGCATTGTTAAGAAGTCGTGGTCAACTATAATGCGAATAGCAGTTGTCAGTGGTGGATTTGATCCATTACATTCTGGACACATAAATTTATTACAAAGTGCATCAGCACATGGAGATAAACTAGTAGTTCTAGTAAACAGTGATGACTGGCTAACAAGAAAGAAAGGCAGACCTTTTATGCCTTTCGAAGAACGTTCACTAATTATACAACGTATGGACATGGTAGATAATGTTTATGCTGTTGATGATGATGATGGAAGTGTAACAAAAGGACTTATCCAAGTCCGTGAAGCATTCGGTACTAATCATAGTTATGTCTTTTGTAACGGAGGTGATAGAGGAAAGACTAACATACCAGAAATGAATGTTGAAGGTTATGACTTCGAATTTGCTGTAGGTGGAGATAACAAAGCCAATAGCAGTAGTTGGATATTGAAAGAATGGCAGTATCCAACAGAACGCAGAGTATGGGGCGAGTTTAGTGACTTGTTTCAAGATGATGCTGTTAGAGTTAAAGAACTTGTAATTGAGCCTAATAGAGGTATAAGTTATCAACGTCATTTTAAACGTGATGAAATATGGTTTGTTAGTAAAGGTGAATGCGAAATAAAGTATGGTGCAGACACAGACTATCCAGAACAATATTCATATCACATTTTAAAAACGGATCAATCTTTTACTGTTAGACGTGGAAGTTGGCATCAAATTGTAAATAAAAGTTCAGAACCCTGCCATATTATAGAAATACAATATGGCGAAGAAACAAGCGAAGACGACATTGAGCGTCTTGAATATTACGACGGAGAATAATGGAATTGAAAGAATTAAACATAATCGCAGTTAATGATATACTTAACGAAATAATTGAATATGAGATGGCTGGAGTAGTCAGATATGCTCATAGTTCTTTAATGGTTACAGGTCCTTATAGGTTACCTATTGTAGCATTTTTGCAAGAACAAGCAAATGAAAGTTTACAACATGCCTTACAGGCTGGAGAACTTATTACAGGATTTAGTGGACACCCAAGTCAAAAGATTGCATTTATTGATGAATCGCATGACCATAGTGTGGTACAAATACTACAAGAGAGTTTACAGCATGAAGAACATGCAATTAGTTTGTATAAAAAATTATTGACAGAGGTTGCAGATGCTAGTATAATGTTAGAAGAATATGCCAGAGGACAGATTGGCATGGAAGAGCAACACGCCTTAGAGATAAGGAAAATGTTAAAGGATTATGCATAAAACTATTAGAGCAACAATTACAGTAGAAGTTCCTTACAGTAACCAACTAATGAACAATGGTAGTGAACTAGATAAGGAATTGCGTAAAGTTATAGATAATGCTGACTATATATCATGTGAACTAGAAGCAGGACATTTAGATTACAGTAAAAGACCAGTATTAAAAGATGATTGATTGGACTACCATAATTATAGTTGTTGCCTTTTTAATTTTTATATATATTAATAACAACCAGAGGCCTAAATTTTGAGGTTACATTACAAAGATTGCGGTAAAATAGGATTCACTTGTAGTACATTTGATTTACTACATGCTGGACATGTTACAATGTTAGAAGAAGCAAAAAGACATTGTGATTTTCTTATTGTTGGCTTACAAAACGATCCTACATTAGACAGACCAGAGAAAAATGCACCAGTACAAAGTATTGTGGAAAGATAAATACAACTGGCGGCAGTAAAATATGTAGATGAAATAGTAATTTATAATACAGAACAAGACCTAATAGACCTTTTGCTAACACTTCCCATAGATGTTAGAGTATTAGGCGACGAATACAAATCCAAAGACTTTACAGGTAAAGACATTGCTAAACAACGTGGTAGCAAAATAATTTATAACGGTAGAGACCATTCATTTAGCAGTAGCAGTTTGCGTAAGAGGGTTGCATTTGCTGATAGCGATTTCGTAAACAAAGACAAATAATCTCGGGTTTATTCGAATGTGCATCAAAAAGGTGTGCATTTAAGTAAATGTAAGGAGATTATAATGAAATATTTACTACTAGCAGTAGCACTAGTCTCATTTGGTGCTACAGCACAAACAGTTGTCAATTATGATGACGGATCTACATTGACCTTAACGGAAGATGAAAAAGTTATGGTTACTAAAGGTAAGTTGTATAAAAAACAAACTTATAGTAACGGTAAAACAATTCAGTTCAAAGAGTTTCCAGAAACTACTAGGCGTGATTATGTTGAAGTAGATAACGGAACTGATGACGATATGGCAGTTGGCTCACATGAATGGTGTGAATCATATGTTCCTTGGAGCGAAGGCTACACCTTTACTATGCAGTGGTGGCAACGTACCTGTGATACAAACGGTGACGGAGTATATAACCAGTGCGATTATTATCAGCCTACTGGTGCCGCAACGTTTGAAGAACAAGGATGGCAAGACCAGTGTAATGATGGCAATCCTTGGGACGGAACATAAAAGGTTGACTTTGTGAATAAAAGATGTATAATAGTAAACAAGTTAGACAATCACGTCTAACAGAATGTTGAAACTAGGAGGTCATATGACTACAACAACAACAACTAAAGAAAGCAAAGTACTAGCCGCTTTACAAGAAGGCAGAACTTTATCTTCAGCACAAATTAAATCATTTTTTGGTGCTGGTAACCCACAAGCAGTAATTCAATCACTAAGATTCAAAGGATTCCCAATCTACTTGAACACAGTGACTGACACAAAAGGCAGAAGCAGAAACGTATATAGATTAGGTACTGCATCAAGAGCCGTTGTTGCCGCTGGTTATAAAGCATTAGCATCTTCATAAGAAGAAGGCAAACAAAAAGGGAGACTTCGGTCTCCTTTTTTTATGGGCGAATACACCTACCTATCCTAATTAACCTATTGTTTTGGATACATTTAGGCTTAGTTAATACGGATATTATAGTAACTTCGTTCAGTAGAAGACAGCAAAATACAAGCGAATTTATTATAGATAATCATTTGTAAAGGCCCTATCTTATGCTAAATACTACTACCAATCACAAACCTTTTCCACATTATATTTCAATAAGTTATCTCAAAAACTTGACATAGATATGAATTTATGTATAATATAGTAGTGTTGCAGGGATGGAGCAGGGTAATTCTATTCTGTTTTTAATCTGCAACTATAATAAGAAAAGGAGGAATAAATGAAAAATTTATTCACAATAATGATAGCAACTATGCTATCGGTACCAGCCTTTGCCGCTGATTTCAATGGTAAAGTTGGTATAGCATCTGACAATATATTCAGAGGCGTTAATATGAGTGACGGGTTTGGATACTCTGCTCAAGGCAATTTAAGTCTTGACAATGGTATCTTTGCTGGAGCAAGTGTTATGTCACTGGATGAAAATTCAGATTTAATGACAACTATGTTGGTTGGTTATGGTTTTGACTTAGGTGGCGTTAATTTAAACGTTGCATACGTTGACCGTGGCTTCCAAGGTGTTGACATTGACGGATGGGAAGAATTAAACGTGAGAGCGGATTTCGACCTATTTGGCGTATACTACTCTAAAGGACTAGATGATGCAGGTGATTTCTACAAAGTAGATTCAAGTGCATTAAAAGTTGTTGATGTTGCCTATGGTGACTGGGACAATGCTGGATCTTTTTGGGAAGTATCTAAGTCTTTTGACTTAGCCGCCGGTAGTGTAAAAGTTGGTTATATTGACCACGAGTCAAATGACGAAGACTTCAGTGACAAAATCACTGACGTAGATAACTTTTATGTTGGCTACTCATATAGTTTCTAAATCTTAGAAGCAGTAAAAAGCACATCTTTTGGTGTGCTTTTTTTTGGCTGTAAAAGGTTGACATAGGTATCCGTTTTTAGTATAATAATAAGTTCATTAAATATAAAAGAGGTATTTTTATGAATAATGTAATGAATATAGCCAAAGACTTTGTGTCTGGTGTAACAACAATCTTGATATCATTATTAGGATTAGGTGTTGTATCAAACCTATTGTTTGGTAACACTATCATCATTGGTGATGTGGTTGCAAATATTACTAACCTTGTTACTACTTTAGGTAACGGTGGATTAGTAGGTCTTATCGTGGCTATGATTGTTATTTCTTTGTTCTTGGACAAGAAGTAATAATTTTACGAAGTATTAAAGGGAGGTAACTCCCTTTTTTGCTGAAAATACCAAAAAAAGTGGTAAAAAAAGGTTGACTTGGACCATGTCTTTTAGTATAATATATGTATATTAAATAAAAAAGGTAGGAGTTTTTTATGCAGAATGTAAACACAATTAACCAAAGCAAGGACAAGATTACTTCAGTAAATGGTTACTGGATTTCAACTGTTACTTGTTTCAACGAAGATAACGATGATTCCGTTACTATTCAACTTACTGGTTTAGAAGCCATGTGGTATAACCATGAGGAGAACATTGACCACCCAGAAGGTAGTGATTACCCAACAGGTATCAATGAGCCTCACAGAAAGTTGATGATTGAGAGAGTTGCTAATAGCATTCTTGCAAGAACAGGTATTGATATTGCAAATTACGATAATGTAATCCATGCTTCTACTAGCCCAGGCAGAAATCCAGACGGTAGTTTTATAGAGTCTGCTATGGATGATAAAATTGTGAGGAATGTATAATGAAATTTCATAAACAACTAAAAGTTCCTGGAATGACTCAGGAACAAATCGTAGAGGCTCTTAACAAGTCTGATTTAAAAATGCGTCCAATGAGAACAAAGTATAGTTGGGAGAAGAAATTCAAGACAACTAATACTATGTCTGACTTCAATATTGTTATTGAAGACGAGATGGTCGAAGTTCAAGGTGGCGGTGATTACAATGTATGGAGTTTTATTCCATTTGTTGCAAGAGACTTGCTAGGTATGAAAGACAAGTATCTTACTACTAGGTATACTAAAAGTGATATCGGGTATGAGAGAAACGGCTGGGAAGAACATTTACCAAGTGGTATGAAAAAAGGTACCAAGTATGTAGATGGTAATACCGGAGAAACTAAAATCGCATAATGACAGCAAAACAAAAGAAACAAATTAATAACTTTATACAGTCTACATTAAAACTTGTAGGCTGTTCCTTTTTGTTTCTTGGTATGACTATGGCATTAGGTATTAGTCTTAATCCACACATGGAGTTGACTGCATACCTTTTATTGTTTGTAGGTACTATACTAATGATGACACATAGTTTTAGGTGTAATGACCACATGTTCTTATTAGTGTCTAGTGCAGGATTTTTATTAGTTGGTAATGCCTTTTTAGATACAGAAACAGCAATCGCTATTGCTAATAATTATGGTATTGCTCTTACTGAAGAAGAAGGTTGGTTTGCTAAGTATGGCAAACTATTTGTAGAAATATTAAAGGCGGTGGCATAATGACTATGCATTTAGCACAAGGCATGACGATGATACGAAATCGTAAGTATAAGCCTAAAATGACTAAAGCCAACATTGCGAAATGGACAGAAGGTCTACGAGTTAAGAACAAAGAACTTAAACGTGCGGGCCAGCCCAAGTGGACATTTGAACAGTATGTAGATTACTGTCATGGTATTCAACCAAAAGTAGATCCACGTAGCAGAGAGGCATTCAAAGTAAACAAGAAGCCTGCTACTAATTGGAGAGCAGAGCAAGACAAGGATCATAGAAAAAAGTATCCGAGTCTTATGGAAGAACAAATGAAGGCTGGTACATACAAAAGCGATGGCGAAGGTATGCGTAAGAAGGAGCCTATGAAGTATACAGGCGATCTTATTGAAGGTATTGCAACTATGCACAAAAGTAATGCAGTACCAGTAATGAAAGGCACAAACCAGGCAAAAGATATTGCAAGGATGCGTAGAGGGTGAATAAGTTTGATAAAATAATTGAGATTATGGTAATCACAATTTGTATTGCTGTTTTATTTGCAGGAGTTTATGTTGCATTTGACAGTAGAGTTTATATGAATAATTTAATTGAACAGCAGGAAAATGCAACTAAGTAAAGTAGATTATATAATTTTACTAATGGTAGCGATTACTATTGTAATAGGATCTGTTGATTTGTATTCTAAGCATATAAATACATATGAACCAATGCTAGAAGGCATTGACCATATGGAGACGCCAGAATACTATGAGAAAATTGCATGAAAATCCTAATGAAGGAATTGTATTACCAGAAGGTTGGAAGTTTCCAGAGTGTAATCACTCAATTGAAAAGTGGTGTGAAAACTGTGACTTTGATTATGAAACATATGAAAGAATACCACACTTTAGGAAATATAAAGAATTACACTTTTTTGATATAGATGAACAAGGTAGAATTAGCAAGACTCGATAACAGCGAATATGTGTACGGCACATACGAAGAGGTAGAAGCATACGCAGAAAAACAAGGCACCTATGTAGATAGATACTTAGACCATGTAAATCCTTCAACAGTTTATAACAAGTTTAAATGGGTAGGAACAGGATTATCAGATCCTTTTGCAGTTTCTGTACCATATAATTATGATAAGGCTAAACCAGCCGGTACATTTAACACTAGAGGTGTTAATACGGACAAATGGTAAGGAGATATTATGGCAATGAGACAAGATGACAGAACTGTATCTTTTGAAATAAAAGAGTCGGAATGGTTAGGTGAAAAAGGTGTACAACATCTTTACTCTTTTAAGAATGGATATGGTGCCAGTGTTATAAAACACAAAGGCTCATACGGTTATGAAACAGGTAAATGGGAATTAGCAGTTCTTAAAGGTGAAGACCTATGCTATGATACTTCAATAACAGATGACGTTATAGGACATTTAGATGATCCAGACGTAGATAGAATTTTAGGAATGATAGCAAGTTTATGACAAGTAAGAACGACATTACCGGAGACTCCATTCGCACCAAAGTAAAAGGTGGCGATAGTAAAAAGTACGCAGATAATTGGGAAAAGATTTTTGGAAAAGACAAAGGTCTTACTAGAAGAGAAAAAGTTCTTTTAGATCCATTAGAAGCAAGTCAACGAAGCGACAGCAATAATAAATCTAAGAAATAATTATGGATAAACATATAGGATTTCCTTTACCACCAGAAATGTTTCATCCACATTTATATTGTGTAGCATTACCACAAGACGAAGCAATGTGTAAATTATTAGATATACCATTAAAATGTATGGTGTGTGGTAAAGTAATGGAAAAAGAAAATGACAATACCTGACGTAATAGGATTAATAGGAGTAGCATTACTAATTGTAACTTATGCACTACTCCAGTTAGATAGAATAGACCCTAAAGGGTTTTGGTACAGTTTTAATAACTTAATGGTAGCAATACTTGTTACAGTAAGTTTAATTTATACACCTAATCTTGCTAGTATAGTAATTGAAGTATTTTGGTTTCTTATTAGTTTGTATGGTGTGGTAATGTTTTTTAAAAGAAAGGACTTGACAAAAACCAGAAATAGTTTATAATAGTATTTTACATAACATAAAGACCGAGGAGGGTCGTTCACTATGAATATGAAAACTTATGCTGATAAAATAAATCAGCAATTCACAAGCGGAGCAAGTAATCTTGTTTCATTACAACAACGTTTAAATGATGCATTAGCATTAAATCCAGTATTTGCAAAAATGCTAGATGGAGCAGTAGACGAATTTAAACGCAGAAATAAACAATGGAAGTCTTTTTCAGACTTAACATTGTGTAACGCAATACCTGTAAAAATGAGCGAAGTAGTAATTGATACTACATTACAACGTCCATTAAACATTAGGCACATTATCAAAATACTTGACCATTTCAGTCAAAGTATGGTTATGCCTATTCAGGTGTACAAAGAAGTGCCTCCAGGCGATGAATGGATTGCATGGGACGGGCAACATACTGCGATAACATTATATATAATTGCAACAAAAGTATTTGGTGAAAGACCATCTACTATAACAATTCCTGTAAACGATTATCCAGTAGAAAACAAATTAGAGATTAGGCAAAACTTTATTTTGCTTAATGGTGATGCAAAAGAGCCTTTAGACTTTATTGACACATATAAGCAAATGGTATATGGTGTTAGAGTAGACGGAGCATCAAATGAAGATTGGATTGATACTGAACTAAAACAGCAATATCTAGAAGATGCTGGATTGTTTGCTACAAATAATAAGTTTGGTGATGAAGATGAAGAAGGTGCATTTACATTGTTAGCAGACACACTAATGAGTAAAAGTCTAAAAACAAGAAAGCACCCTGAAATCACAAAGATGTTTGCAACATACTGGGGTTATTTAAATCAACAACGTCCTGTACAAGCCAAGGAGGCTAGGCAGTTGTATGAATACTTTGATGCTTGTTATTCACAAGGCATTACAGTAGATGATGATTACTGTAGAAAACTTGCAGACTTTACCAAAGAGTTTTTTGAAGGTGACTTCAGTGAAAGCGGTATGTTTTGGGATAAAGTTAAACAAAGTTATTCCAATTGGTATCGAGGTGCTAACAAGCATAGCGAAGACAAAAACGAAGATGGCGAAATTATAGTAAGAGGTTTTACTACAGAATGGAGATGTGGTGGACCATTTATAATTAAGCAGATTGAAAAGAGTACTGACCTAGAAACTCCAAATTACACTCCTAACAATGGTTATAGTGTAAAGGATTTTGAACTATGGCAGTAAGAAATCCAAGTAAGGACAAGTTAAAGTCCAATGCTGTTCTCAAAGAACAGTTGGAAGTCAAATGTATGCTTGAAGATTGTGATAATACTTTAAGCATATATGACGGTCCAGGTAGTAATAGTTTATGTAGAGACCATCAACTAGAATGTGTAGAGTATGGTGGCATGGGTAAACCTGAAAGACCTTGGACGTTCTATAGAACTATGGTGTGTGCGAAGTGCGGATACAATCCAACAGAAGATTCACAGTTCGAAGAGATAGATGACGAGTACCACAGACTTCGTGTAATGCGAGCCATTATGCATGGTGACCATATACACCTAAAAAGCCAAGGTGGTGCTAATACGGCAGATAACATACAGACATTGTGTGTTAAATGCCATATGATAAAGACATATAAAGAGAAGGACTATCTTGGCACAAAGCAATAAAGAAAATATCCTTAGGAAACATATCCATACGGAGTCGAATGATAAGGCACAAGAACGTCTTATCATTTGTGCTCCTGTAAGTGATGATGCCGACTATGAATGGATAGTAGGTCTAGCAGTTGATGAAGCAATAACGCCTTTCAGAGACTGGTTTGATGACAATGAAATACCACATGTGTTTGAAATCAATTGGGGTAGTCCTTGGTTAGATGAACAAGCAGGACATTTATTTTGTATTAACGTAACTTGTCGTCCAAAAGAAAGACCAATGACAAAAGAAGAGAGTATGGTGTTTGAACTAAAATTTAATGGAAAATTCCCTATTCTAAATATAACTGAATATGTAGAAAGGGCAATGAAAAATGACAATAGATAAAGCATCACTTAAAGAATCTGTAATAGATACATCACTAGCATTAATAATTAACTTTCCGTTAAATATGTTATTGCTGTATATTGCTAACAGAACGTTTTTACCTAACTTGGAAACAGAACAAGAAGAGATATTTTGGACATCTGTTTTCCTAACTATAGTGTTTACACTTGTAGCAATTACAAGAAAGTATTTTGTTAGAGGATACTTCAAAGCCAAAGAGAATAAAAAGAATGCAATACATTGAACACGGATTTGCAGGACGAGACATTCCCTCGATTGATATAGTAAAAGGTTTATATAACACAATCGAAAAAGAGGGAAAGTATAAACACATTATAGATACAAGTGTGTTGTGGAAGTTCGATGAAGTATATGATTCTAATCAGTATCATAGAATATACAATCCGTTAGAAGGTCAAAAGAAATTAATGTTGCTAGTTCATGTGATGGACCCTGCAATATATTTAGATGACAATAAAGATTTTGATAACAAAGGTTGGGATGGTGTAGATATATTAAGCGATAAAACTTGCATGTATAACTTTTGGGCAGAGTATTGGTATGATTACTGGACAAACAATAACGAAAAATTTGAGACTGACGTTGAACTACAATTTGATAAACACTTTAAAAAGTATCTAATGTACAACAGAAAGCCCGTACATCATAGAAGGTTAGCAGTAGACCAACTAGAAAAAGGAAACCTTTTAAACGACGGATATGTGACTCTAGCAGACCAATTAACTTTACCTATGCCTAATGTTAAAGATATATTTTTAGTTACAGATGGTGATGTAGATAAAAAGTCAGATCCATCATTAGGTGATATGCATATATGGAATCACTCATTTGTAAATGTAATAAGTGAAACGTCTATGGACGGCGCATTTATGAGTGAAAAAACATTTAAGCCTATCGTTGGTAAAAGACCTTTCATTAGTTTTAATAAAGAACGTACTCAACGTCTAATAGATGTAGGCTTTAAAACATTTGGTAATTTTTGGAATGAAAATTTAGATTGGTATGAGCAAGTAGACTTTATATGCAGACAAGATGTTGATACACTCAAAGGTTGGTGGGAATCATATGAAATGCAAGACATATTAGAACACAACAAAATGCATTTCTGGAGCACCTATCAAGCCATAAACAAACAATTTCTATACGATTTTATAAAAAAATAGCATTTTTTTGCAAAAAAAGGTTGATTTTTTGCCAAAAAGTACTATATAATATATTAAGTTGTATAAATAACTTTGCAATTTTACTAATGCAAGGGCAATAGAATCGTAAGAAACTAAAGTCTACTGCAAAAGAAAAATTGCTATAATGATGCACAAGGTAAGTGAATCGTAAGAAACACAAACCGAATGGTATTATTATATAAACTGGAGATTAAGTCTTCAAAAGAGCTCGGGCTTTGCAATATAAGTCTTCAAAAGAGCTCGGACTTAAACCTCTTAGTTTTGATAGTTGAAGGACACTCTTCGGAGACACAGATTCAACACGCGGACCTGCCAAGTACAGATTAATAGATGGCAACACCTATTAGTAGAAAGCGAAGTCAGGTAAGAATTTAGCAGGACAGGACACACACTAACGAATGCCCTGCTAAAGACGATTTTTTCATTCGCCAATTGGGTTTGAAAAAAGTAGATAGAAAATAACTTGCTAAACAATAGGAGATTATTATGGTAAATAAGCAATTCAGAATCACATCAGATTCACTATCCCCACTATATAAAATGAGCGTCGGCTTTGACAGAATGGCAGAGCAGTTTTTCAATGACCCTTCATTCGTTAATAACGGTTCAGGCTATCCGCCTTACAACATTTCTAAAAATTCAGATGACATCTATGAAATTACTCTTGCAGTTGCAGGATTTAAGAAAGGTGATATCGATATTAGTTTAGAAGATGGAACTTTAAAAATTGAAGGTACATCTGGCGTACTCGACAGCGACAAAGAAATTGAATACCTACACAAAGGTATCGCTGAACGAAATTTCATTAGAACATTTAAACTTGCAGAATTTGTAGAAGTCAAAGATGCTAAGTTAGAAGATGGAATTTTAAGAGTAACATTGTTCAGAAATGTTCCAGACGCACTAAAACCACAAAAGATTAAAATTTCTTAATAGTACTGGTAAATAATGGGGAGGGAGAGAATTACTTTCTCCCCATTTTAGCGAGTACATATGGCAAAGAAAGATAAAAGAAAGCAGATAGTATATCTCATACCGGAAGGTGAGACTAGAGATAGTCACACATATCATTATACAGCAGTTAAAACAAAAAGGTTGACTTCTGAAAATAAGAAGTTAAAATTAAAGAAGTATAATCCGGTAAAACGCATACACGAAACTTTTGTAGAAGCAAAATTACCACCACACAGTAAATAGGTTTAAGATGGCAAAAGAGGCAGTAAAGACAAGAACTAGTACAGAACTACGATATCCAGGTAGATATAATGTTGTGATTTATAATGACGACTATACGCCTGTTGAGTTTGTTATTAAGATGTTAGTTGAAGTATTTAATAAAGATGTTAATACTGCAAAGTCATTGACACAAGAAATTCACTCACAGGGTGCAAGTATTGTAGGAACATATAATGCCGAGATAGCAGAACAAAAATGTTCAGAAGGCATATCTATTGCTAGAGCAAATGGACACCCACTTCAACTTAAAGTTGAACGAGTAGAATGAGCATTGATAAACTTAACCAAGAAAAATATGAACAAGGCTTTAACACAGAAGTTGAAGCAGAAAGTCTGCCGCCTGGCTTAGACGAAGATACCATAAGACAAATTAGTGCTATAAAAAATGAGCCTGAGTGGTTATTAGATTTTAGACTTAAAGCATATCGTAAATGGATTGCAATGGACGAACCTAATTGGAGTGAGTTAGATTATACTCCAGTTGATTATCAAGCCTTAAGTTATTATTCAGCACCAAAGAAGTTTAACAAAGACGAAATCCCACAAGAAATTTTAGATACATTTGATAAGTTAGGTGTACCATTACATGAACGTGATGCACTACTAGGATTAGAACAAGATCCTAAAGTTATTCCAACTGTAGCCGTTGACGCAGTATTTGATAGTGTCAGCATTGCTACAACATTCCAAACAGAATTAAAGAAGCATGGTATTATATTTTGTAGTATTAGTGAAGCAGTACAACACCATCCAGACTTAGTAAGAGAGAACTTAGGCAAAGTTATTCCATACTCAGATAATTATTTTGCTACACTTAATAGTGCTGTATTTACAGATGGCACATTTTGTTATATTCCTAAGGGAGTTAAATGTCCAATGGAACTTAACACTTACTTTAGGATTAATGCTCGTAACACAGGACAGTTTGAACGTACATTAATTATTGCTGACGAAGGTAGTTATGTAAGTTACTTAGAAGGATGTACAGCACCAGCATATGATGAGAACACATTACATGCGGCATGTGTTGAACTTATAACACATGACAACGCAGAAATAAAATATTCAACAGTACAAAATTGGTACCCAGGAGATGAGAACGGAGTGGGTGGTGTATATAATTTTGTAACAAAACGTGCAAGGTGTGAAGGCAAGAATTCAAAGGTAAGTTGGACACAGGTTGAAACTGGTTCAGCAGTTACATGGAAATATCCAAGTTGCATATTAAAAGGCGAAGGCAGTATAGGAGAATTTTTTAGTGTTGCTGTTACTAAAGGTAAACAACAAGCAGACACTGGAACTAAAATGATTCACTTAGGTAAGAACACCAAGAGCACTATTATATCCAAAGGTATAAGTTTTGGTGATAGTACAAATACATATAGAGGTGCAGTTAAAATTAATCCAGGTGCTCATGAAGCCAGAAACTATACTAAATGTGATAGTTTAATGTTGCAAGATAGTAGAGCATTAACCATTCCATATGTAACAAGTGAAAACAATAGTGCTATTTTAGAACACGAAGCAAGTGCAGGTAAAATTAGTGATGAGCAGTTATACTATTTACAAAGTAGAGGCATGAGTGAAGATGATGCAATGAATTTAATTGTTAACGGTTTTTGTAAAGATGTATTTCAAAAGTTACCACTAGAGTTTGCCGCTGAAGCCAATAAACTACTGAGTGTAACACTAGAAGGAGCGGTAGGATAATGTTGACTTTATATATAAAAGGTTGTAAAATAAGCACATGCTAGAACTAAAAGATTTTGCAGTAGAAGATGTTGTAGAAGGTATCAATGTGAACTTTGATGCCGGAAGAACTTATGTGATTATGGGTGCTAACGGTGTAGGTAAAAGTACATTGTTACATAGTATTATGGGTAGACCAGGATTAGAAATAACTGGCTCTGCCAAGTTTTTAGGACATGAACTAACAGATATGGAAGTAGATGAACGTGCTAACTTAGGAATGTTTATAGGCTTTCAAGCACCTACTAGTATACCAGGACTTAGTAACTTTCAGTTTATTAAGCAGGCTAAAAATTTATCAGTAACAGATATCAAAGAAAACTTACAACAGTTTAAAGAGTTAAGTACAGAAATGAAACTGCCCGACGATTGGGATAAACGTAACTTGAATACTGATGCAAGTGGTGGAGAAAAGAAAAAGAACGAACTGATACAAATGTTAATGATGGATACTAAACTTGCAATGTTAGATGAGCCTGACAGCGGACTAGATGTTGATGGTATTAAAACACTCACAGAACAACTGAACAACTGGAGAACAAACGACAATACACTAATAGTTGTAACACACTACGATAAATTAATTGAAGGACTAAATCCTGATGCAATATTTGTATTGAAGAAAGACCACATGGTTGGTGGTGATAAGACTCTAGCAGACAAAATATTTGCAGAAGGGTTTGATAGTGTATAAGCAACTTTACGGTACTCAGATATTAGAAAGTCAATTTGGTAAAGATGTTTACTTTACTTTGCACGACATAACAGACTTTGTAACTACAGATGAATATATTGATAATGTAGATACAAATTATTGGTCTCACAAACTACCACAATACAATAAAACATACAAACATAATCTTATAAATTTAAAAGAGGAAGGACTTCCTACGAAGCAAAGCGAACAGTTTAACTTTGCAAATCTACATAAACTTTACAGTTTAGAAATACTTAATACTCATCCTACTAACGGACTTGATTTAGAAAAATTTTCGTACTTAGCAAGTCAGGATAGAACTATTGTATTAAATGATAGCAATGTTATTACAACAAACGACATAGGAAAAAAGGCACCTTTTAACGTACAAATATTAGATAGTATTTCTATTAATAAAAATAGAATGACAGAGTACATACAACTATTACACCAAGAGGAAAACTTATCTAAACTTACATACGCACTAAGTCCGTTTCCTAATATTATAGTTTTTCCTAGTGGCAGTAAAAATTCATTTAAAAAGAATCCACTTAAAGTACATTATCTAAATTCAACAGAAGATCCAACATTAGATTGTAATACAACTATTTTTGACATACAGTATAATGCTAATGTACAATTGGATGAAACAGTTAAAACAACAGCAGGACAAATGAATTACAGTATGTACATTCTTAGAGAAAATGCTGAACTAACAATAAACAGAACATCAAAAGACTCTGGTGGTTGGAATATATTTGATAGTGTATTTGTTTGCCATCCAGGAAGTAAACTTACTGTTAATTTTAATAACACTGGAAGTCAGTATACACAAGAAAATTTTTACATAAACAGTAGCAGTAAGACAAGTGTCGATATTAAAGGACGCAATAAGATTTTTAGAGGAAACAATTATCATCAATATGTTTATCAAAAAAGTGATGATCCAGATAACTACAGTAGTATAGATATAAAAAATGTCGGAAAGGAATTCGCATCAACAAGTTTCATTGGAAGATATGATGTTGGAGCATTAAGTATAGATTTTGATGGTGACATGAATAACGAAAACTTAATGTTAGATAAAAATGTAAAAATGCATACTCGCCCTATATTAGATATACATACAAAAGAAATAAAATGTCAGCATGGCTGTACTGTAAGTAATGTAAACGAAAGTCATATGTATTATTTACAGAGCAAAGGATTTAGTAAAGCCGAAGCGACTGACATGTTAATAGAGAGTTTTTTATGTTAAGAGCATATCCAAAAGCAAAGAGTATTAAAGAGATTAGGAATTGTTTTCCTAGTTTAGCATATACTGAACTAGCATATTTAGACAATGCGGCTAGTACACAAACTGTTGACAGTTCAATCAAAGCAGTCAGCGATTTTCATTATAACTACAGAGCAAATGTTCATAGAGGTGACTTTGAAACTAGTAGTATTGCAAGTGAAATTTATGACCAAGCAAGATTAGAAATAGCAAAATTAATTAATTGCGAACCATATGAGATTGCATTTACAAAAGGCACAACACATAGTTTGAATATAGTTGCTAACTGGTTACAAGATGATAGAAAAGTAATACTTACAGAGTTAGAACATCACAGCAACACTATGCCTTGGTTAAGATGGGGCAGGAAACAAAAAGACGGTACACTAATAGTTGTACCAGCAAGTGACCACGGTGATGTTAGTTTAGAAGATTTCACTAAGGCATGTAAAAATAATCCAAATTCTATTTGTACATTCCTTACACAAAGCAATTTATCAGGAATGTGCCTACCTTGGGAAAAAATGATTAGGGTAGCAAAGCAATATGATTGTGAGATTGTTATAGACGCCTGTCAAAGCATAGGGCATAAGCCAATTGATGTACAAGCAAACAACATAGATTGGATGGCATTTAGTGGACACAAAATGTATGCAAGTACAGGTGTTGGAGTATTATTTCACAGAGGAGGCTTTGGTGATATAGATGATGCTTTTGACTTAGGTGGAGGTACTGCTGAACATGTAGATTTTGATGGGTACCATTTACATAGCGACTATAGAAAAATAGAAGCAGGAACGCCAGACATTGCAGGAGTACATAGTTTAGGTGCCGCGGCGAAATGGATACAAGAAATAGGCTACAAAGATATACAAGAATGTGAAGCAGAGTTTTTTAACATGCTAGATGACAAAGGCTTATTTAAAATACCAGAATTAAAACTTATTGGACCTATTGCACCTAGAAGTGTATATAGTTTTGTAACAGAATTTAATCCAAGCGACTTAGCAGGCTTTTTAAGTTTCGATAAAGTTTGTGTAAGAACGGGCCATATGTGTGCCCAGCCTGCCAGCAGAAGATATAACGAAAATAATACAGGTGTGTTTAGAGTAAGTTCAGCACCTTACAACAACGAATTGGATTGTGTAAAATTAGTAGAGGGTATATGGAAAGCGATGGAAAAGTTGGGCTACAAGAACAGTTAGTCGACCAAATTATTGCAAACCTTAGAAGAGTCTTTGATCCAGAGATTCATTTAAACGTTTACGACTTAGGTTTAATATACGGTGTTCAAGTAAATCAAGAATATGATGCCGTTGTTACTATGACACTGACATCGCCAAACTGTCCAGCGGCAGAAATATTACCTATGGAGATAGAGTTTGCAACTCGTAGTGTACAAGGATTAAATAAAGTTCATGTACATTTAACATTTGACCCACCATGGAATCCAGACACCATGGTAAGTGATGAAGGAAAATATCAGTTAGGCATATTATGAGTAGAACAGTTAAACCACATTCGGAAAAATTAGATGATGTTATTATTGAAACATCAAAAGGACAAGAATTTACTGTTGGTGAAATTAAACACTCAAACAGAATACAAAAGAGTGCAACACCAAAACAGGATTTAAGTTGGTACATAAAGTGGACTGCAAGTATTTTTATTCTTGCTAGTATGAGTATTAGAGGTGTAGATGGATTACAGCAATACGACCTTATGCTAAGTTTAGTTGGCGTAACAGGTTGGATGTGGGTAGGCTTCTTATGGAAAGACAGAGCACTCATATTGTTAAATGGTGTGGGTATTATTTTATTCCTTAACACACTAATCAGAGACTACTTAGTAGGATGACTATAGATGTACGAGCATTGCCTTGCACAGATGGTAATGTAATAGACTTAGCAAATCCAGAAGTAACACAATTTACACAATGGCAAGTTCCTAGTAACGATAAACAACATACTCATCCGTTAGTAATGAGTAATGATCCATTCTTTAATTTGCGAGGTATAACCAGAGAACTATTTGCAAATGTATCATCTGACGAAGAGTTTTTAGCAGTAGATTTTTTTATACCAACAAGTGGATTTAGTGAATGGTCTCCAAGTGGTAACTTGTATATAAGTCACGGTTTAAGAGAACAGCAGATAGAATTCTTAATGAGTTGGTTTGAAAACTTTCATGAGATAAACAAAACATTAATATTAGGATTTTGTGATGAGAGTCCAGAGTTAGAATCCACATTAGAAACAATTTATAGTCTAATGGCAATTTATAGTATTCCTAATAACAAGTTAATTCTTATGGGACACAACTTTGCTGGACAAGAAGTTGTGAATAACTTTGCAAAAGAGAATGGCGAAGTTCCTCTACAATACATAGTAGCATGGTGGATGCTAGGACATTTAGATTGTGCTGATATAGAAAAGATATGTGAACGTCATTATGATTACAAAGAAGACGGAACTGTTCAAACATATCTATACAATAAAATTAGTATGGAACAAAAACGTAATACGTTTATATTCCTTAATAGAAGAGAGACTGCAAACAGAATTGCATTACTTTGGTGGCTATGGAAACTGGGTGTAAAGCATTACAGGTTTATACATAGTGCATTTCCTCCATTAAGATTATTCGGACTTAGTGAAACAAGAGCAGATGCAAGTCCTAGTGAAGATCCTTCTAAACGTAATCACTATACTAAAATATTTTTTGACAGCATACTAAAAAATATAGCACCTAAACTTGTTGCTGAACTCACAGATGAAGATGTGCATAATTTCGTAGTACAAATGGATGTGGGCAAAACACTTAAAGGTGACCACAAGTTCATTGGAGACCAAGAGTCTAAGTTTGTGCCATTAAATAACGATGCGTACATTTGGTTAACATGTGAAAGTACTAGCGAGTTAAAAGAAAAAAACTTCTTCTTTACAGAAAAAGTATTAAAGCCAATGGCATACGGACAAGCATTAGTGGTACATGCACAACCAGGCTTTATTAAAGCATTTAAAGAATTAGGATTTTATACATTGGCAGATGAATTAGGCATCGACGAAAGTTATGATGACATAATTGATGAAGGCGAACGATTAGAATTTATTGCTAGAGAAATGATAAAGATAAGCAAAGTACCTGTAACAGAATTACATAAAAAATATGTACAACTAGAAGACAAGATAGCATCAAACAGAAAACTTATGTTTGCTATGTTAAGCAATATTAGTCACAACTTTACAGACAACCAAAGCAAGTATATCACTGAAGCAATACTTAATAATCAAATACATGACACAGAAACAGCACTAAAAAGTTACAAAGAATTATTTGATATTAAAACTATTGTTAATAAATAGTGTTTATTAAAATATCAATATAGGAATTTAAAATGGCAATTGAAATGACAGTACCATCAATTAGTTGGATGGCTCGTAAAAAACCAGAAGGTCAAGAAGACTATGACTGGGTTCAAGAAAACTCTGCAGAATTATTCGAAGGCAAGAGAGTTGTAGTTTTTGCACTACCTGGTGCATTCACTCCAACATGTAGTAGTACACATTTACCAGGCTACGAAGCAAACTATGAAAAGATTTTAGAACAAGACGTAGATGAAGTTTATTGTTTAAGTGTAAACGATAGTTTTGTTATGAATGCATGGTTTAGTTCTTTAGGCATTAATGATGTAAAACCTATTGCAGACGGCAATGGACACTTCACTCGTCATATGGGTATGCTTGTTAAAAAAGAAGCAGTAGACTTTGGATATAGAAGTCAAAGATATTCTATGGTTGTTGACAACGGTAGAGTAGAAATGATTTTTGTTGAAGATGGAAAAGAAGATAATTTTGCTGGTGACCCTTTTGATGTTAGTGATTCTACTTCAATGTTAAATTATTTAGAAGCAGTTAAAGATATCAGAAGAGAAGAGATAGCAAGAGCAAAAGCCGAGGAAGAAAAAGGCTTTGTGAAGAATGCAGAAAATTCAACTGATTCTTGAGAACGAATCCAAAACTAAACTAGAAAAGATAGAATGGGGTCTATATGATACCCATTCTGCTTTTAAAGTATACAATCTTTTAGAATACACTAAGCCTGGGAGCAATATGTTTCCTAGAATAGATGTGCGACAAAAGAAAACAGCAGAAACTACACTTGACCTAGCAACAGAAATGAATTGGGTAATAGATGAAATTAATGCTGAATGTGATGGTTGCGAAATAGAATTAGAACTAAAATTAGATTTAGAGATACCGCCACACAAACAAGTTAAAAAACTTAACACACTACACGAAATATTTCAACTGTACACAGAAAAATATGGTACAGGTATAAACAGAACACAAGAGTTACTAGAACGTGTAAACATATTAGTTCACATGCTTGAAGCAGGTCCTGTAGAAATAGACCAAGTATTTTTTGTAGCAAAACAAGAAGGTCCTATACCAACTGAATTAGATTTAGAAATGACTGACGAGGACCATATGGAACGTAAGCCACATGCTCTTTGGGGAGTTCTTGAATTAGATTATCATACAGTAGGAAAAGATTTAGGTGCTTGTTTTTGGACCGATGATACTGAATTAGTTGCAAGTGGAGAACTTAGACAACAAACAACACTAAAGCCTAGTATAGCCGCAAACTTTATGACAGGACCTGAAATGGGACCTACAGAAGATAAAGATAACGCAACTATACAGCAATATTATGAATGGTGTGCAGATAATAAGTTAGACGAATATATAGATTATATGTCTCCTGTGTACAGATTAGGGAGAATGCGTATAGGTGAAATGACCAATGACCTAAATATTAGCGACATTCAAACCATGGCAATTGAATATCCGAGTATCAAAGAAATTATGTTGATAAATGATAAATAATAACATTAATACTATAGTAGGAGTTTTTAAATGACAGATTTTGTACTACCAACACAGGATACATTTGGTGCAGTAGACAACAGTGGATACACTATTGAAGATAGTGATTCAGGGTTATTAACTAAAGAAGTTGGCACAATTATTAAAATGCTGGCTGACCAAATGCCAAATTCAGAAACTATCCACGTTCGTTCACCTAGAACAGCAACAGGAAAAACAGAAAAGTTTATTGTAGACAATATAGCAGATGCTGATGCAATGCCTAAAATTGTTACATCTGATTTCTTTGGTAATACATTATTAGACTGCACAAACTTTTTTACATACACTGGCAATCATGCAAAAATTTATAAAAACACTTTCCAGGCACCAGTAGTAACAACTGATGAAGATGGAAATCTTACTCAATTAGTAATCGGTTCTGTTAATGATGGAGATGTTACTCTTGATTTAACACAAGATCCACCAAGCAGAAGTTCATCACAAATTGCAGGAATGAATGATTTAGATGAACAGTTCGATATGTCAACAATGGTTAACCAAGCAGGAGCGGCTTTAGGTACTGATACAGATGATTTTAGACCTGAACTAGTTGTTGCTATGTTAAATCCAATTGCAAGTGCAAAACCAGCCTGGGATCAATATGCGGCTGTAACATTATTAGCAAGTTGTTTTAATAACTTACCTAATAACGGTGTCATACTTGCTAACCACGTTGAATATGGTTGGTTAAATCAGGCTTTATGGGCAGTACTAAATGCACAAACTTCTGTAGGTAGAACATACAACATTAGTTGGATTCAATCAGAAGGCACAGATACAGTTACTGACGTTGCCGTTATTAAAAGACTATCCTAATACTCACTGATAAATATCAGTATGGCAGACTTACAGCATCCTACTGAAGCATACTTACGGACGTTAGAAATATATGATTATATTTGGGACGACTTATCAGATGGTCTCATAACTAATGAACACGGTTCCGTTATCAAACATTACGTTGACCAATTAACTTCTACAGATACAGTATTGCTTAGAGAACCATTAAGTGGCACAGGTAAAAGTGCTAAGTTTATCATAGACAACGCAGAAAATCCAGACAACATTCCTAGAATAGTAGTGCAAGATGTATTTCAAAATACATTTTTATACTGTGGAGAGTTTTGGGATATTGTTGAAGATGATCCAAGAGTGTATCAAAATCCACAAATACCAGATGAGATTGCTTATGATGAAGCAGGTGATATTATAGGTAATACTAGAACATTTCCAAACGGAGATACTTACTACACAGACTTAACAGTTGCGCCAGAGTTTAGAGATACAGAAGTATTAAAAACAGTTCTTAATGATTCTGCAGACGATATGAGCAGAATGGTAAATCAAAACGGTGACCAATTAGGCACATCAGAAGATACCTTTATGCCAGAAGTTACAGTTCTTTTTCCGTTTCCTATCAGTTTGGGATATCCAGAACATGAAGCAGAAGGATTAGTTAATCAAATAATTAGTTCTTTACGCCACACGCCAATCGGCGGAGCAGTTATTTTGTTGGATATACACTATGAACGTGTCAACAAACAGATGTGGAGAGCAATGGAGGCTTTACAAGAACTTGGTTGGATGTTTGAAGCACAATGGTTATTAAATACAGAAGATGACGAAACCGGTGCATGGAAAGCCGCCGTAATTAAACGAACCCAATAGTACATAATAATAAATAGTTTTTATGAAACTCGCTATCACTGGAGTGGGTATTGTTTCACCTTTAGGCAACACTCTCTCTGAAAACATAGACAATTTAAAGGCATTACAAGTTCCAATACAGGATTATAGACCACAAAATCATTTTAGTGATTGGATTCTAAATGTAGAAAAAGCATTTCATTGCAATTATGATGATGTAAATTTAGAAGGTTTAATAGAACAGAAACATAAAAACTGGTTAGACCCTACTGTTATTACTAGCATGATTGCAGTTAATGAAGCAGTAGAAATGAGTGGCTTAGATTTTCCTGACAACACACCTGTATTCGTAGGTACAATTAGAGGTGGTGCTCCTAACCTTGCAAGGTATGGACAAATACTACATCAGAATAGACGCAAAGTACATCCACAAATACTATTAAGTAGTTCACACGAATACGTTAGTAATCATGTAAGCAGTCATTACAAATGGCATGGTGCAAGTATGGGTACTAGTGGAACATGTATTAGTGGTGTACAAGCATTAGACCTTGCTAAAAAGTATATGATAACAGAAGGTTATACAAGTGCTATAGTAGGTGCAACAGATTTTATGACTAGTTCGATGAGTACAATATACTTCCAATTGCTTGGAGCAATTAGCCCAACAGGAAGAAGTGTACCTTGGGACGAAAGTCGAGATGGTTTTGTAATGGGAGAAGGTACAGTTTACCTTGTAGTGGAACCATTAGAGTTGGCCCGTGAGAGAGGGGCAAACATTAGGTGGGTAGTTGATGGACTAGGGATAGCGAACGACGGTGCTCATGCTACCCAACCTGACCTTGAAGGTACTGGTGCCAGGATTGCAATTGATAAGGCTTTATCACAAGCAGGCACTAGTGCTGGAGACTATTGTGTATTAAATGCACACGCCACAAGCACACCATTTGGTGACCCTGTAGAGTATAACGTGTTGAAGGATTACTTTCCAGAGGGAAGTTACTTGTATGGTAATAAAGGACAAGTAGGCCATTTAATGGGTGCAAGTGGATTAGCAGAAGTAGTTTTAGGTGCAGAAGCAATGACACAAGGTTTTGTTCCTGCAAATGCTGGATTGGAAAAACCTTTTACTGATGACAACTACTTTAACTTATTAACACAACCACAAGAGGAGTCGTACACCAGAATGTTTAAAACATCATTTGGGTTTGGTGGAAGAAGTGCGGCAGTGAGTGTAGTAGATGAAAGAGAAGTTTAAACATGCATTCATGGATTGTGCAGAAAGATTTGCACAACTAAGTAGTGCCAAACGTGCCCAAGTAGGCGCAATCATTGTAAAGGACAATCGTATTATTAGTATTGGTTACAATGGTATGCCTAGTGGCTGGACTAATGATTGTGAAACAACTGTTACATGGAATGATGTTCCTCACATGCGTAGAGAGTACGAAGACTCCGGTGCAACATTTCACGATTCACCCCACGGTGCAACTTGGAGCAGACTTAAAACTAAAGACGAAGTCCTACATGCAGAAACTAATGCTATTGCCAAAGTAGCACAGAGTAATGAAAGTTGTAAAGACGCAATATTATTTTGTACACATGAACCTTGTATACAATGTGCAAAACTTATACATCAGTCAGGCATTACCACAGTATATTTTAAACATACATATGATGCCGCAGTTGGCAGTGGTAGAGAATTTTTAGATAGAAGTGGCTGTATTGTAGAACAACTATCATGAAAGTAGAAAAGTTAAATGCAGGTATATTAATTGATTGTGAAATAGATAAACTATCAGAGCAAGATTACCAAGACATTAACGAATTATACTTAGACCATTTATTAATAACATTTAAGAACCAACCATTCCAAACAGTACCTTTTGCAAGACTTATAAACAATATGGGTTCCTTTGCAAACTGGAATCAAATGCTATGGAAACAAGACGGCACAAATCTTGCTAAACAAGAATATATAGATCCACAAACTTTTGAAGGTCCTGATAACGATTATCCATTACAACGTGTTACAGGAGAAAAAACGGACAAAGGATTAGCAACAGGCATATTCGGTAATGGAGAATTAGACTGGCACAGTAATATGAACGGTGATATGGATCGTGCTAGAGGTGTAGCATTACAAGGTGCTTGGCATAGTGAAAATACGCATACAGCATTTATGGATACTGTAAAGGCATACGAAGATATGAGTGATGAGCTCAAAGAACGTTGCGAAGATGTAATAGGTCATTATGAATATGCACCTGAGAATTGGGCCAAAGGTGTTCCTACACCACAATTACAACTAATGAAAGGTTTTGGTATGGTGGATCATAGATATACAATGCCGTTAGTAAATGAAGGCTTTAATGGTAAGAAAGGTTTATATTTTCATTTTCACAACAACTGTAAATTTAGAGGCGATAAAGAATTAAAGCAAATCCTAATGGATCATTGTTTCCAAGACAAGTATATTTACAGTCATAAATGGCATCCAGGAGACATAGTAATTAGTGACCAAGTACTTACATTACACAAAAGAGTAGAATGGGAGCCAGAAATAGTGGCAAAACGTGTTCTACATAGAATTACATTTCATTATGACAACATGATTGACGATTATTTTAACAAATATACTAAGATAAAAGAGTCTAATACGTTGGAATATTAGTTGACTTTTACACACAAAGACTATACAATACTAACATGACAAAAAAATCTAAAACACAAATGACTAAAGCAGAATTGATAGAATTGTGCTACGAGTATGAATCGCAAATCAAAAGTCTAAATGACGTAGTATCTAACTTAGAGCAAGATAGAATAGGCTTAGACACTATAGTTGCAGACAATGATACTAGTTTTTTAATCGCAGGTATGAATGCTAGAATTAAAAAACTAGAAGATAAAATTTTAGAACTAGGTGAAAGGAAAGAGTATGAGTAATTTAGTATTCGTTTATGGGTCACTAAAGAGTGGTGGCATGGTTAGAGGATTGGATGGATTTCCAGGAGCAACTATTGTAGGCAAAGCAAAGACAACATATCCAGATTATAATATGTTAGATTTAGGAAGTTTTCCTGCTGTAGTTAAAGGTACAAAACACATTCAAGGAGAAGTTTGGGAAGTAGATGATACTACTATGGAAGAACTAGATATGATTGAAGGGTATCCAGACTTCTATAAAAGAGTTAAAACAGAAACTGATAAAGGTCGAGCATGGATGTATTATCTAGAGAGCGATGCATATCAGTCTTTAACACATCCTGAGTCTAACAATATAGACTTAGTTGACGACACACTTATTTGGAAAACAAAATGAAACCAGAAACAACAAGACTAGTAGCACTAGTTGAACACATACGACATTGGCATCACGCAAGAAACTTAATTGATGGTGCTTCTGATAAAGACCAACTAGCAAAACTAATTCAAGAGATGGGCGAATTGTCTGACAATATTTGTAAAGGCAAAGACATCAAAGATGATATTGGTGATATGATTGTAGTTTTAATTAATATTGCTGAACGTAATGGAGTTACACTCACTGAGTGTTTGGAGCAGGCATATAATGACATCAAGGATCGTAAAGGAAAAATGGTCGATGGCATCTTCGTTAAAGAGGGCGATGAATAAAATGAGAGAATTTAAAGATAAAGTTGCACAAACAATTAAAGATGTTGTTTGGTGGCATGAAGACTGGGTAGAGGACTTTGCAGAAAAGTTTAATTTAACGATATATCAAATATCGTGGATTAGTTTTTTAAAAGGTGTAGTGGTAGTATTGTTCCTACAATGGCTGTTCTAAAATGGAACTGACATTAATGTTTGGCTTGTTAGTCAAACACACCTTAGCAGACTATTTCTTCCAATACAGTTGGATGATTAAACACAAAGGTTCCTATGGTCATTGGAAAGGAATGGCACATAGTGAACTGCATGGACTTTTAACATGGATTACATTATGTATTTGTGGTGTACCTATTATTTGGGCCGCACTTTTAGGAATACTTGATACAGTTGTACATTATCATGTTGACTATGTTAAAAGTAACTTTTGGAAAAGTAAACAGTTAGGTCCACAGGATCAACTATATTGGGTAACTCATGGTGTGGATCAATTCTTACACTTTTTAACATACTTAGGAATTATTATATTATGCGTATAGAAGAAGATATTAAGTTAGATTACAATGACGTCTTACTTAGACCCAAACGCAGTACAATGGGTAGTCGTAAAGAAGTAGATTTGAAAAGAGAATTTACTTTTATGAACAGTAAAAAAAGATTTAATGGTATTCCAATTATTGCTAGTAACATGCATGGTGTTGGAACTTTTAAAATGGCAGAGGAACTAATAAAAGTTCCTATGTTTACAACCTTATGTAAAGATTATCAAACAGCAGATATATGGGATTGGTTAGGTAACCATGTACATAAACCTGACCTTTGTAGTCTAACAGCAGTATGTACGGGCATCACAGACACCGATGATGAACGTATAGAAGCAACACTTAAATTATGCAGAAGTATTCAGTATGTGTGTATTGATGTTGCAAATGGCTACAGTGAAAGATTTTTAGATTATGTAGCAAGGTTTAGAGATAAACACCCGGACATTACTATTATTGCTGGTAATGTTGTAACTGGAGACATCACAGAGGAGTTACTCCTCAAAGGAGCAGACATTGTTAAAGTTGGTATTGGGCCTGGTAGTGTTTGTACTACTAGGATTAAGACTGGCATTGGATATCCGCAACTATCAGCCGTCATGGAATGTGCCGATGCCGCTCATGGTCTTGGCGGACACATCATTGCTGATGGCGGTTGTGCTAGTGCTGGAGATGTAGTTAAAGCATTTGCCGGTGGAGCAGACTTTGTACAACTAGGTGGTTTACTAGCAGGTACAGATGAAGGTGGTGGTGAAGTAATAACAAAATCCTATATAACAAGTGAACAAGCAGAAAGCACTTCAGCAGGTGTTGGCAAAAGAGTTCAAAAAAGTTATATAGAATTTTATGGTAATAGTACCACAAAAGCACAGGAGGATTTTGGTGGAGTTCAAGAGCATAGAACAAGTGAAGGAAGAGTTGTACAGGTACCTTATAGAGGCCCAGTTAAGTCCGCAGTTGGGGACATACTTGGAGGCTTGCGTAGTGGTTGTACTTATGTTGGTGCTAAGTCTTTAAAAGAACTTAGTAAGCGAACAACCTTTGTAAAAGTAAACGGCGGAAGAACTTATAACAATAAGTTTGAGCAATCGACAGTAGGTGAATGAAGTATTTGATTAAAACACCTGGTAGAACAGGATCGCATTTAATAGTAGATTACATTCGTAGTAATGAAGATTTAGAATTTACTATTTTTAATGAAAAAGGTGATGCATACAGTCCTGAAAAATATTTAACAAAAGGAATAATTTTTGACCATAGTGTGTCTATACCAGATAAAACAAATGATACAATATTAATAATTAGTAAACGCAAAAATATTGCACATCAGTTATTAAGTGGATGGGTAGGAATTTTACGATTACCACAAGATCCAGAGAAAACATTTGAACAAACAAATCATTTAGAATCATTAGCACTACCAATTAGATTAGCAGAATTATATAAAGTACAAAAGGAACACTACGAACACTTAAAAACTTTACCGTGGAAAGTAATACACGAATTTTATATGGAAGATTTTTTAGAAGATCCTAGTGTATTGTGTAGTATTAATAATGGTAAAGCACCAAACGATTGGACACATGCAGAAAAACCAGGACCAAATAATTCAGGATTAGCAGTAAACTATAAAGACTTTTTTACTAATCCAGATGCCGCATATTTTTATGTAAATAGATTATGTGAAGAACAAGGAATAAAATGAAATACAGTATAACAGTACCTATGCCACACGGCAACAGTTTAAAAGCATTAGGTCAATCTTCTGTACTAACAGATATGACGTTAGTAATTAATGAAGGTTGGGCAACATTTATAGGAGAAGCAAACACTCCAGAAGAGTTTGAACAAGATTTAATAGATTCCGTAGATGGAATACCTGAAGGAGTTAAGGCAGTTGAAGTATGGTGATCAACATAATGAAAGAGTATACTACAGCAACAAGACAGGCATGATTATACCAGATAGTAAACAAGCAGAACACATCATTTGGGAATTGAAACATGAAATGAACAATCCCCGAAACGATGGATGGACAGGTTCAGATATGAAAAAACGTTTATGGGATATAAAAATGGCTGTGGATAAAGCATTAGTTAATGCTCCAGAATATACTAACGATCCTCCATACGAAGATATATACTTAATAGAGAGGCTTAAAGGTAAAGTATGAAATTAGGTATTATTGGTAAAGGATTTGTTGGTTCAGCAGTAGCAAACGGTTTTGACATAGACTGTGAACAAACTATTGTAGATCCAAAATACACTGATAATCAAATAGCAGACACATTAGATAGTAAATTAATATTTGTTTGTGTTCCTACTCCAGTTGCAGAAGACGGTAGTTGTGATACAAGCATAGTTAAAGATGTATTAATAGAACTATCTATGAGAGACTACAAAGGTGTTGTAGTTGTGAAAAGTACAATTATACCAGACTACTTACATGAATTCAAAAAAGAGTTTGATTTAAAAATAGTATACAATCCAGAGTTTCTCACAGAATCAAATGCAAATGAAGACTTTAAAAATCCTCCGTTCCAAGTATTTGGAGGCAAGTGGAGAGATTGTGAAGTTGTAGAAAAAGCATATCTTAGACACAGTTCAGTTAGAATTGTTCCTACATTTAAAGTAGACTTAACCACAGCAAGTTTATTAAAGTACACAATTAATAGTTGGTTAGCAACTAAAGTAACATTCTTTAATGAATTAAAACAACTACATGAACTAGGAAGTAGTATGGTAAGTTGGGAACAATTTACAGACATGCTCAGTAGAGATGAACGTATGGGTAACAGTCATATGAAAGTCCCTGGTCCAGATGGACAACCTGGATTTGGTGGACATTGTTTTCCTAAAGATACAGAAGCATTACTACACTATGCAAACAAAAAGAATATCAAAATGAGTGTATTGCGTAAAGCAGTATCAACCAATAAAAAACTCCGAGATTAAGATAAATACTATTGTCTATACGCAAGATGAAACTGGATACAATGCGTAATAAATGGGTTTAGACACCCTAGATGGAGTAAAAATATGTTTAGAAATATGCTTAAAAAGGCTATTCACAAGAGCCAGCATGTTCAAAGAAACTGGGACCTATCACAAGAAATACCTCAAGAAGATTTAGATATCATTGCAGAGTCAGTGATTGGTGCACCTAGTAAGCAGAACATCAAGTTCTTTAAGCCTTATTTTATCACAGATAGAAAAAAGATTGAAGCAATACACAGAAACACTTTGGGATTCATGATTGAAGACGGAAAGCAAGGCGGTAAAGCACTAAAAGGAGATAGGTTAACAACTAACCCTCAAGTTTTAGCACAGTTACTAATTGTTTTTGTTAAAGATTGGGATAGCAAAGATGCAAAAAGCAAGACAGATATTAGTTGGGACGAAGAAGTTATGGCACATGACATGCATCAAGCAATTGGTGTAGCGGCAGGATACTGTAACATGACATCAGCACTATTAGGCTATGGCACAGGATGTTGTAGTTGTTGTGACAAAGATGCAATTCGAAGAATATTAGGTATTGAAGGCAAACCTTTATTACTTATGGGAGTTGGTATTCCTGATGGTAGCAAACCAAGAAGAGAACATCACTTAAATCCTAACTTAACTTTCCCTACAAAAAGGAAAGATATTAAACCTGTGTTTATTAAGTAAGTAGGTCTCGAGATTAAAAGCCAGATTTAATGTCTGGCTTTTTTTTGGCTGATAAATATGTACTTTACAGGATTATGTTAAAATATGTGGCAAAAAATATTTTGGTGGTTAGCGAAACGTAGAGGCACAGAGACCTTAACTAACATCTATACCAACCAAGAATATATGCACAGAGTATTTTTAGGTAGACAAATACATAGGAAAGGAATAGCAGGTGACTACCATGGAGGTAGAGTTTGTTTGAATCTTATACTTGGAAGTGATTTACCTACAGAACATAATCACCCTTGGGGTTACTTTACCCTCATACTGTCGGGAGGATACTATGAGGTTAGAGGTAAGGAAAGAAAGTGGAGA
>MDTG01167036.1_pt1 | contig 41320 bp, 41 predicted proteins | sample 811421 | NCBI WGS metagenome assembly MDTG01 (sample SAMN05326645, study PRJNA326480) | marine metagenome | isolation source: seawater | place: Pacific Ocean: South East | collected 2011 | reverse complement strand
TCGGAAAAGGGTATGCAAGAAAAATTTGGAAGAAAACTCCAAGAAAAAGCAGATTATGAATTTAGTTTTAATGCAGACTTTCAAGTTGAGAGCTACTTAAGACACCAGGGATATACATTTGTTGAAAGATTTGATGCTAATTCAATTTTATATATTACAAGAGCTATGGATTATTTTGATTTATCAAAAAAATTTAAAGGCGGTCTACTAGAAGCTTTTAAAGATCAAAAAATTAAATATTTAGTGATCTCTTTTTCTTCAGATTGGCTTTATACAACTAAAGAAAATAAAGATATTGTAATTGCATTAAATGCTTCAGGAGTTGATGTATCATTTTCTGAGATTGCAACAGACAAAGGTCATGACTCCTTTTTAGTTAATGAACCCGAATTTCTAAAAACCTTAAAAGGATTTTTAGATTCAATGCACTCAAAATTTAAAAATGAAAAAAGAATTTAAAGTAATTGCAGATTTGCTACCTCAAAATGTAAGAGTTTTGGATGTAGGTTGTGGCGATGGATCATTAATGAGTCATTTAATTAACAAAAAAAATATTAAAGCTCGTGGACTTGAATTAGAAAAAGAAAATGTTCAAAAGTGTATTTACAAAGGGTTGCCTGTAATTCAAGGAAACGCGGAGACAGAACTTCATCAATTTCCTAATCAATCTTTTGACTACGTTATATTGAGTCAGACACTTCAAGCTTTTTATAATCCAGAAAAAGTCTTGAAAGAATTGTTGAGAATAGGAAAATCTGTCGTCATTTCAATCCCAAATTTTGGATATTGGAAGGTAAGAACCAGTTTGTTATTTTTTGGAAGAATGCCAGTAACAAAAACTTTGCCTAACTCTTGGTATAACACTCCTAATTTACATATGTGCACAATCAAAGATTTATTTCATTTTTGTGTTGAAAAAAATATAAAAATAAAAAAAGTTATAGGAGTTAACGAAGATAGAACATCAGAAATTAAAAAAAGTAACCTTGAAATGAAAAACTTTTTTTCTAAACTTGGAATATTTTTAATAGGCTAAAAATGAAAGTAGAAATTATTCCATGCTTAAATGATAATTTTAGTTATATAATTCATGATGAAAAAACCAACACTGTTGGGGTCGTTGACCCTTCAGAATTTAAGCCTATAAATGATGTTATAGAGAGAAAGTATAAAAAACTAGATTACATTCTAAATACTCATCACCATAACGATCACATAGGAGGAAACCGCGATTTAAAAAAAGAATATAATGCCAAAATTGCAGCTTCTAAAATTGATAAAGATAAAATTGAAGGTATTGACTTTTATTTAGATGAAAAAAAAGAATTTAATTTTGGTAATGTTATCTTTAAAATTTTATTTATTCCAGGTCATACATTAGGACATATAGGGTTTTATTCTAAAGCGGAAAAAGTTGTCTTCACTGGCGACACTCTTTTCTCTCTTGGGTGCGGAAGAATATTTGAGGGTACATTTGATCAAATGTTCAATTCAATTGGAAAAATAAAAAAACTACCAAAAGATACTAAAATTTATTGTGGTCATGAATATACAAAAAATAATTTTGAATTTTGCAAATCTATCGATGTAACAAATAAGTCTCTAAAAAAAAAAGAAGTGTGGATCAACGAAAGAATTAAAAAAGGTTTTCCGACTATTCCAGTGACATTGGAAGAAGAATGCAATACCAATATTTTTCTGAGATGTGATGATATAGCTTTAAAAAAGGAACTTAAGATGGAAAATTCTTCAGAAGTTCTTATTTTTCAAAAATTACGTAATTTAAAGGATGAATTTTGATCTCATAAATCTTGACTTGAAGATCCTTCAAGCTATATTGCGGTAAATTTATAAAAACTAATTTTATGTCATTTGCAATTATTGAAACAGGCGGTAAACAGTACAAAGTAACTACTAGTAAAATATTAGAAGTTGAAAAACTTAATGTTGAAAAAGGTACGACTATTAAATTTAAAAATGTTTTATTGCTTAACAACAATTCTGAAATAGAGATTGGAAACCCAAATATTGAGGGAGCTGTTGTAGAGGCAAAATTAGTTGATAATGTTAAAGATAGAACTATTCTCATATTTCATAAAAGAAGAAGAAAACATTCAAGAAAGAAAAATGGCCATAGACAAAGGCACTCAAAAATACAAATTACAAAAATTCTTTCAAAAGGTGGAAAAGTAATTTCTGAATTTACTGCAACTAAAGAAACTTCAACAAAAAAAGATATTGAAAAAAAGACTAAAAAAGTAGCAAAAAAAGTTATAAAGAAAAAATAGGTATTTTAAATGGCAACAAAAAAAGCAGGTGGATCATCACGTAACGGACGAGATAGTAAGGGTAGACGTCTTGGTGTGAAAAGATACGGTGATCAAATTGTTATTCCGGGAAATATTATAGTAAGACAAAGGGGAACAAAAATACATCCTGGAGAAAATGTAGGAATGGGAAAAGATCACTCAATTTTTTCTTTAATAAAAGGAAAAGTTAAGTTTAAAAAATCTAAATTAAATAGAACATTTGTTTCTGTTATCCCCAATTAATATAATAAATAACTTAAGTTATTTTAATTCCCAAAATGAAATTCTTAGATCAAGCAAAAATCTATATTAAAGCCGGTGATGGAGGATCTGGATCTGCAAGCTTCCGTCGTGAAAAATTTATTGAATATGGTGGACCTGACGGGGGTGATGGTGGCGACGGAGGGTCAATAATATTTGAGTCTGAGCAAAACTTAAATACTCTTATAGATTTTAGATATACTCAACATTTTAAGGCAAAAACTGGAAGTGCAGGTAGCAAAAGAAATAAAACTGGGGCGAATGGAAAAGATTTAATAATAAAAGTTCCAGTAGGAACTCAAATTTATGAGGAAGATAACAATACGTTAATTTATGATTTCGTCAAAAATAAAGAACGATACCTTGTTGCGTCCGGTGGTAAAGGTGGTTTTGGAAATGTTAGATTTAAAAGCTCTACTAATAGAGCTCCAAGAAAGAAAACTAACGGAAAAATAGGAGAAGAGTTTTGGATTTGGCTACAATTAAAAGTTATCGCTGATATTGGTATTATCGGACTCCCAAACGCTGGTAAATCAAGTTTGTTAGCTTCAATTACTAGAGCAAGGCCAAAGATTGCAAGTTATCCATTTACAACAATAAATCCTAATTTAGGAGTATCCTTCTATGATAATAAAGAGTTAACCTTAGCTGATATACCAGGTTTAGTTGAAGGAGCTCACAAAGGAATTGGTCTTGGAGATAAGTTTTTAAGACATATTGAAAGATGCAAAGCTTTACTTCATTTAATTGACATTACAGAGGAAGATTTAGTCAATAATTATCTTAAAATAAGAGATGAGCTTTCAAAATATGACCGTATTTTAGCAAAAAAAAAAGAAATTATTTTTTTTAATAAATCTGACTTGATTGAAAAAAAAGATATGGATAAAAAATTAAAAGCATTTAAAACTAAAACAGGAAAAAAATTTGAAATAATCTCAGTTTTTTCTAAAAAAGATTTAGATAAAATAAAAAAAACTTTATTAAAAAATGTTATTAAATAACTCAAAAAAAATAGTAATAAAATTAGGCTCGTCAACAGTAGTTGATAAAAAAGGCAAATTTAAAAATAAATGGTTTTTATCATTAATTAAAGATATCAAAAAATATAAAAAAAATAAGGATGTAGTAATAGTTTCCTCTGGAGCAATTGCTTTGGGCCAATCATATTTAAAAGTTAAAAAAAGTAAGATTAAAATTGAAATGAGTCAAGCAATAGCATCTGTTGGTCAAATACATTTGGTTAATCATTTTAAAACATTATTTGAGAAAAATAATATCAAAATTGGGCAAATATTAATTACACCTGATGATACAGAGCAAAGAAGGAGAGCTTTAAATGCTAAAAGAACTTTTGAAAATTTATTTAAATTAAATGCTATTCCTATAGTAAATGAAAATGATACTACCGCAACATCTGAGATTAAGTATGGTGATAACGATAGACTTGCTGCGAGAGTCTCTCAAATTATAGGTGCTGATACTCTAATAATTTTTTCTGATGTGGATGGGTTTTATAAAAATTCAAAATCTAAAAAAAGTTTAATTAAAGAAATTAACGAAATAAATGAAAATTTATTTTCATTGGCGGGGAAAAATATAAATAAATTTGGATCGGGTGGAATGATGACCAAACTTGATGCTGCAAAAATATGTATGAACTCTGGATGTAAAATGTATATTGCGAATGGCCAACATTTTAATCCTTTAAGTAGAATGATTAAAAATAATGTTTTTACCTGCTTTCATCCAAAAATATCAACGTTACATGCAAGAAAAAAATGGATTATAAGTTCGATCGGTTCTTCGGGTAAAATATTTATTGATGAAGGGGCATCAAAAGCTTTAACCTCGGGTAAAAGTTTATTGCCCGCTGGAATAACAAAAGTCGATGGAGACTTTAAAAAGGGAGAAAATATTTTAATAATTAATAACAATGGTAAAGAATTTGCTAGGGGTTTAGTTTCTTTTTCGTCTCTAGAAATTGACAAAATAAAAGGCTTACAAAGTAATCAAATAGAAAGTATTCTTGGTTACTCAAGTAAATCTGAAATAATACATAAAGATGATATGGTAATATTGTAAAATGAATTATCTAAATAAAATTGGTTTTAACGCTAAAAAAGCATCCACACAATTGAACGAGATTTCTAGTTTAAAGATAAAAAAAATTCTAGAGACATTTAGTAGATCGCTTAAACTTAATAAGAATAAAATAATTAAAGAAAATATTAAGGATGTAAAAAAAGCAAAAAGAAAAAATTTAATTGACAGGCTGATATTAAATAAAGCGAGAATTGATGGAATGCGACATTCCATTGATCAAATAATAAAGTTTAGAGACCCAATTGGAAAAATCCTGGCTGAATGGAAAAGACCTAACGGATTAAAAATAAAAAGAGTTACAACCCCAATAGGTGTAGTGGGAATAATATATGAAAGTAGACCAAATGTTACTGCGGATGTTTCGGCACTGTGTTTAAAATCTAAAAATTGCGCAATTTTAAGAGGAGGTTCAGAAGCTTTTAATTCGAATAAGATTATTGCAAATTTATTTAGAGCAGCATTAACTAAAAATGGGGTAGATAAAAATATTGTACAATTTATTGAAAAGAAAGATAGAAGCATAGTAGATAAATTATTGTCTAATATGTCAAACTATATTGATGTCATTGTGCCAAGAGGTGGTAAAAATTTAATTGAAAAAGTTCAGAAATTTTCAAAAGTTCCAGTGATTGGACACCTTGAAGGTCTTTGTCATATTTACATCGATAAAGACTCTAATTTAAATATGGCATCAAAAATTGTTCTTAATTCTAAAATGAGAAGAACAAGTATATGTGGTGCGGTAGAAACTCTTTTAATAAACCAAAAATCTCTTAAGTCTCATGGAGTCCCGATAATAAAAGAGTTACTTTCTGCAAAATGTGTTGTTGTTGTAGATAAAAAAATTAATAAATTGTTTTCTAACAAATTAAAGATTGCAAAAGAAATAGACTGGAAAACTGAATATTTGGATAAAAAAATTTCAGTTAAAACAGTAAGTGATGTTCAAGATGCGATAAAACACATTATTAAATATGGGACAATGCACACAGACAGTATTATTACTAACAATCCTAAAACGGCAAAAATGTTTTTAAATGGAGTGAATAGTTCAATTGCAATGCACAATGTATCTACCCAATTTGCAGATGGTGGTGAATTTGGATTTGGTGGAGAAATTGGTATTTCAACAAATAAACTACCTCCGCGAGGTCCAGTAGGTATTAATCAACTTACATCTTATAAGTATATGGTGTCCGGAAAAGGAATTTTACGTTCTTAAAAATTAATGAGAGGGTCTAATATAAAATATATTGGAATATTTGGGGGGACTTTTGATCCACCTCACAAAGGACATGTAAGAATTGCTTCAAAGAGTATGCAGATTCTTAAATTGAGTAAGTTATATTGGCTCATAACTAATCAAAATCCTTTTAAGCTAAAACCATATTTTAGTTTATTTACTAGAATAAAAAAGAGTAAGCAGATAGTAAAAAAAAAAGATAATATTATTATTAAATCATTAGATAAAACTGTAAAATCATCTCAAACTTACAAAATTGTTAAATACTTATCTCGTAAGAATAAAAAAGCAATTTTTTTTTTAATTTTGGGATCTGATAATCTAATCAATTTTCACAAATGGAAAAATTGGAAACAATTGGCTAAAATAACAAAATTAGTCGTGTTTTCTAGACTAGGATATGATGAAAAAGCAAAAAAATCTGCTATAGTAAGGTTTCTGAAACAAAAAAATATTTTATTTATTAAAAACTATAAAATTAATATTTCCTCTTCAAAATTGAGAGAAAATTTATTAAATTAATAAACTTAATGGAAATAAAAAAAATTAAAAATATTATTGAAAAAACACTAGACGAAAATAAAGCAAATAACATCGTTTCTATTGATCTTAAAAAAAAATCTTATATAGCTGACTATATGATAATAGCTTCTGGAACATCTTCTAGACATCTACAAGCGCTGTCTGAAATACTAATTACCAAATTAAAAAATCAAGGTTTAACAAACTGTAGAATTGAAGGTGCAAATAGCAATGACTGGAAGCTAGTAGATGCTATCGATATAATAGTACACATATTTCATCCAGACAAAAGAGAATTCTACGATCTTGAAAAAATGTGGTCTGAGCCACTTCCAAAAGAGAAGGTTTTATTATGAAAAAAATATTTATATTTTTTATTTTTTTATCTTTATCTTTGTCAAACATTGCTTTCACAAAAAATTCAAATGAGCTTTATGAAAAAATAGATCTATTTGGTGAAGTCCTTGAAAAAATTAAAGATGAATATGTAGATGAGGTAGACCAATCAAATGTAATGGACTCAGCAATTAATGGTGTACTACAATCTTTAGATCCTTATTCGGCCTACATGTCTCCAGAGCTTTTCAAAAGTATGAGAACAGAGACAAAAGGAGAATTTGGTGGTCTAGGAATTGAGATAGGCATGGAGTCAGGTGTAATAAAAGTTATATCGCCAATTGATGACACCCCTGCAGAAAAAGCTGGTATTAAAGCAGGTGATTATATTGTGAAGATAAATAACGATCAGGTGCAAGGTAAAACTTTGATGGAGTGTGTAAAATTAATGCGAGGTCCTGTAGGCTCAAGTATTAAACTTACTATTCGTAGAAAAAATGTTAAAAAAGCCTTAATTTTTGAAATTAAAAGAAAAATTATAGAGGTAAAGTCTGTAGATGCAAAGATAATTGGCGGCAAAAAAAATATTGGCTATATAAGACTTAAATCTTTCAACGAAAATAGTGATCAACAACTTATTGAAAAAATAAAAAAATTTGAAAAAGAAAAAAAAGTTAAAAGTTATATTATTGATGTAAGAAATAATCCCGGTGGATTGCTTGCTCAAGCTATAAGTATTACTGATTTTTTTTTAGACGATGGTGAAATCGTCTCAACAAAAGGTAGAAATATTTCAGAAACAAGAAAGTTTTTTGCAAGAAAAGGTGATGGCGTTAATGGAAAACCAGTAATTGTGATAGTTAATAATGGTTCCGCTTCTGCATCAGAAATACTAGCTGGCGCTCTTAAAGACCATAAAAGAGCAATAATCCTTGGTGAAACTACTTATGGCAAAGGTTCTGTACAATCAATAATTCCTTTGAGAAATGGTGGTGGAATGCGATTAACTATTTCTAAATATTATTTACCATCAGGAAAATCAATATCGGAAATAGGAGTATCTCCAGATATTACTGTTGAAGAAGAGGGTGAGGCATTCAAAATGAATACTTCAACTGATAATCAATTAAATTACGCAATAAAATTATTAAAATTATAAGCATGGAAAAACAAAAACTCCCTCTTAGAAAAGGGGTCGGTATTATAGTGCTTAATTCAGAAAATAAAGTTTTTGTAGGAAAGCGAAAAGATAACCCAAATAATAATTGGCAAATGCCTCAGGGCGGCGTCGACATTGGTGAAGACCATATTTCAGCAATGAAAAGGGAATTGGCCGAAGAAACAGGCATTTCAAACATAAAAATAATTAAAGAATTAGATTATTGGCTAGAATATGAATTACCAAAAAATCTTGTTGGAATAATTTGGAAGGGTAAATTTAGAGGTCAAAAACAAAAGTGGTTTATAGTAAAGTTTTTAGGTAAAGACAGCGACATAAACATAAAAACTAAAAACGCTGAATTTATTGAGTGGAAATGGCTTGATATTGATGATCTTTCAAATGTAATAGTTTATTTTAAAAAACATATCTACACGCAGTTACAAACTGAGCTAAAAAAAATTATTAGTTAATTTCTTGCAAAGTTTCAATCTTATAAGATAATACATACCTCTCTTTATCTTTAATATCACCTGAGGCAATAGCTTTTTTAGCTGACTCGATCATTTTGTTAGCTTCATCTTTGGTAATGTTATCTATATTTTTAATTGTTGATGATAATACTAGTAGATTGTTATTTGAAAATTCCACTGTCCCTTCTTCAACATAAAATTTCTCATTTTTGCTATTAATTTCAGCCTCAATTATTCCTGGTCTTAAAAAAGTTACAATAGGTATATGATCTTTAAGTAATGTCATTAACCCCTCAAATCCTGGAAGAGTAACTTGATCCACTTCTGTTTTTATAATTGTTTTATCAGGACTAATAACTTCAAAATTAAATCTATCAGACATAATTACTTATTATCTTTTTCCATTTTTTCTGCCTTTTCAATAACCTCTTCTATAGAACCTACCATATAAAAAGCTGCCTCAGGAAGATGGTCATACTCTCCTTTGCAGATGGCATCAAAACCTTTTATAGTAGAGTCTAAATCAACTAATTTACCTGGTGATCCTGTGAATACTTCAGCAACAAAAAAAGGTTGTGATAAAAATCTTTGAATTTTTCTTGCCCTCGCCACTGTTAATTTATCTTCTTCCGAAAGTTCATCCATTCCTAAAATAGCAATAATATCTTGCAATGATTTATAAGCTTGTAAAATTTTTTGCACCTCTCTTGCGACTCTGTAATGTTCATCTCCAACAACTCTTGGATCCAATATTCTAGATGTAGAGTCTAGAGGGTCAACTGCTGGGTAAATTCCAAGTTCAGCAATTTGTCTGGATAAAACTGTGGTCGCGTCTAAGTGAGAAAAAGATGTAGCGGGCGCTGGGTCGGTTAAGTCATCAGCAGGAACATAAATTGCTTGAACTGAAGTAATGGATCCTTTTCCAGTCGAAGTAATTCGTTCTTGCAAATTTCCCATATCTGTAGCTAAAGTCGGTTGGTATCCAACAGCTGAAGGTATTCTTCCAAGAAGAGCTGAAACTTCTGATCCCGCCTGAGTAAATCTAAAGATATTATCGACAAAAAAAAGCACGTCTTGACCCTCTTTATCTCTAAAATATTCTGCTACAGTTAAGCCTGTTAAAGCAACTCTTGCTCTTGCTCCTGGCGGCTCATTCATTTGACCATAAACCAATGCAGCTTTTGAACCTTTGCCATCCTTTTTAATTACTCCTGACTCAATCATTTCATGGTATAAATCGTTTCCTTCTCGAGTTCTTTCTCCTACTCCAGCAAAAACTGAAAAGCCACCATGTGCTTTTGCAATATTGTTTATTAATTCCATTATAGTTACGGTCTTTCCAACTCCTGCACCACCAAAAAGTCCAATTTTTCCACCTTTTGCATATGGAGCTAAAAGATCAATTACTTTTATACCAGTAACTAAAATCTCAGTTTCAGTTGATTGGTCAGTAAATTTTGGAGCTTGTCTATGTATCGGCCATTTTTCTTTTGTTTTAACATCTCCTTTTTCATCGATGGGTTGGCCGATTACGTTTATTATTCTTCCTAATGTTTCGGGTCCAACTGGCACACTTATAGGAGATCCAGTATTACTAACTGTATCACCACGCTTCAATCCCTCTGTTGCATCCATCGCAATGGTTCTGACAGTACTTTCTCCTAAATGTTGAGCTACCTCTAGTATTAATTTATTTCCACCGTTATTTACCTCTAAGGCTGTATATATTTCTGGAAGTTCTCCTTCAAAACTCACGTCAACAACTGCTCCGATTAATTGGGTAATTTGTCCTGATTTACTCATTATAAACTTTCTGCTCCTGAAATTATTTCAATTAACTCTTTAGTAATTGATGCTTGCCTACTTCTATTATAATTTATTGTTAATTTATCTACCAAGTCTCCCGCATTTCGTGTTGCATTATCCATTGCTGTCATCCTTGAACCTTGCTCACTAGCAGCATTTTCAAGAAGAGCTTTAAAAACTTGAGTTGAAATATTTTTTGGCAATAAATCCTCTAAAATTTCATCCTCATCAGGCTCAAATTCGTACGAATTATTCTTATTTTCTTCATCTATTTCAGAAGGTTTATCGGCTGGAACTATTTGTTGAGCTTTTGGAATTTGAGTAATTACATTTTTAAAATTATTGTAAAATAAAAAACATTTATCAAACTCATTTTTTTCAAATAAATCAATTATGATTTTTCCAACTTCATCAGCCTCTTTAAAACCAATATTTTTTTTATCTTTGAAGCTTATTTTTTTGATTATGTACTTTTCATAATGTCTTTTTAATTGATCAAGTCCTTTTGATCCTACAGTTATTATTTTGAGGTCTTTGCCTTCTGATTTAAGTTTTTTGAAAAAATTTTTGGCAAGTTTACAAATATTTGAATTAAATCCACCACAAAGTCCTCTATCAGCAGTCATTACAACACATAAATAGGTTTGATCTTTGCCATTACCTACGAGTAATTTTGGTGCATTTTCTGGATCATTTACAGATTTTGTTAAATTTAAAATTATATTCTGCATTTTCTCACTGTACGGTCGACCTTTTTCTGCACTTTCTTGTGCTTTTCTAAGTTTTGCAGCAGCAACCATTTTCATTGCTTTGGTAATTTTTTGTGTTGATTTAACACTTTTAATTCTTTTTTTTAAATCGTCTAAACTAGGCATTTTATTTCTTTTTATAATCTTCTATTATTTTTATTAAAGAGTCTTCGACCTCTTTCTCAAGTTTTCCTGATGATTGAATTGTTTCTAAAATTTCAGGTTTTTCGTTTTTAATTTTATCTAGAATATCTTTTTCAAAAGATTTAATATTTTTTAGCTCAACATCATCAAGATAGCCTCTTACTCCTGTAAATACTGCTACCACTTGTTCGCCAACTGTAAGGGGTGAGTATTGATCTTGTTTTAAAAGTTCTGTTAATTTTGAACCTCTGTTTAAAAGTTTCTGCGTAGAAGCATCTAAATCTGATCCAAATTGCGCAAATGCTGCCATTTCACGATATTGCGCTAATTCAAGTTTTATTGATCCTGAAACTTTTTTCATTGCTTTTGTTTGTGCTGCGGAACCCACCCTTGAAACCGATAATCCAACATTTACCGCCGGTCTTATTCCTTGGTTAAAAAGTTCAGTTTCTAGGAAAATTTGTCCATCTGTGATTGAAATAACGTTCGTTGGAATGTAAGCAGAAACATCGCCCGCTTGAGTTTCAATAATGGGTAAAGCTGTTAAAGATCCACCACCATTTGAGTCACTAAGTTTTGCTGCTCTTTCAAGTAATCTGCTATGCAAGTAAAAGACGTCTCCTGGGTAAGCTTCTCTTCCTGGAGGTCTTCTCAATAATAAAGACATTTGTCTGTATGCAACTGCTTGTTTGGATAAATCATCATAAATAATTAATGCATGCATTCCATTGTCTCTAAAAAATTCACCGATTGTACATCCCGTGTAAGGTGCTAAAAACTGCAAAGGTGCTGAGTCTGATGCTGTTGCCGAAACTACAGTAGTGTATTTCATAGCTCCAGCTTCCTCTAAAGTTTTAGTTATTTGAGCAACAGTCGATCTTTTTTGACCAATTGCAACGTAAACACAGTAAAGTTTTTTCTTTTCATCACTAGACTCGTTTATTTCTTTTTGATTTATAATTGTATCTATCGCAACAGCAGTTTTTCCAGTTTGTCTATCACCAATTATTAATTCCCTCTGTCCTCTACCAATTGGTATCAATGTATCTATAGACTTTAGTCCAGTTTGCATTGGCTCGTTGACTGATTGACGTGGAATTATACCAGGAGCTTTTACTTCAACTCTTTTTCTTTGGATTTTTGCTGAAAGATTTCCTTTTCCATCAATCGGATTTCCTAATCCATCGACTACTCTTCCGAGTAATTCCTTTCCTACAGGCACGTCTACTATCGAATTAGTTCTTTTAACCGTATCACCTTCTTTAATATTTTTATCATCTCCAAATATTACGACTCCAACATTATCGTTTTCTAAGTTTAAGGCCATACCTTTTGAACCATCATCAAATTCGACCATCTCGCCTGCTTGCACATTGTCCAGACCATAAACTCTTGCGATACCGTCCCCTACAGACAAAACTTTTCCTACCTCAGAAACCTCTGCTTTTTCACCAAAATTTTTGATTTGCTCTTTAAGTAGTTTTGTTATTTCTGAAGGGTTAATTTGCATTTTAATTATCTATCATTTTTTGTTCGTATTTTTTTAATTTATTTTTTATTGACGTGTCAATCATTAAGCTTCCAACTTGCATTTTAAAACCACCAATTAAATTCTTATCAACTTTATAATCAAAGTTTAGTTCTGAACCAATGGCTTTGGAAAGTTCATTATTAATATCTTTTAATTCATTGGTTGTTAAATTTTTGGAAGAAACTAAAGTGGCATCAAGCTTACCTTTTTTTAACGTTGTCAATTTTAAGAATTGTTTTATTATTTTTTTAATAAAAAATATCCTTCTTTTAGTGACTAATATTGACAAAAAATTTTTGAAATTTTTAGAAAAGCTCATTATTTTTGATAATTTATCAATTAACTCAAGTTGATTTGAAAATGTTTCTGTTGGATTTTTAATAAAGTTTTCAAGAATTGGATTTGAATTATAAATCTCTAAAAAATTAAGTGAATCTTTTTCTACTTTTTCAACTTCTGAATTTTCTTTAGATAATTCAAATAAGGCACGAGCATATCTCTCAGAAGTCTCGGATGAAAAGTTTTTATTTGAACTCATTTATGTGTTTTATTGATTTAAACGAAATTAATTCGGTTTGGTACCATAAGAGTTTATACTGTTCAAGGTGGTAAGCTCAATTTAAGTGAAATTTATTGGATCAACATCAACCGTGAGTTTAATTTTTTTGGATATTTGAAGATTTTCTAAAATAATACTTATTTTTTTTTGAATTAAGTTATCGTTTTTTGATCTTATCAAAAGCCTAGTTCTATACTTGTTTTTAATCTTAAAAATCGGAGAGGAAACTGGGCCAAGAACGTCTATACTTTTTATTGAAAGTAATTTCTTTCTTATCTCTTGTGCTCCTCTAAAACTATCAGAGTCGATTTTAGAAGAAACTATTAAAGAAATTAGTCTTGTAAAAGGAGGAAGCTTATTTTTCTTCCTAAGATGAAGTTCATTTGTGAGGAACTGTTCTGGTTTGTTTGCGATTATATCTTTAAGAACTTGATCAGTTGGTGAAATTGTTTGATATATTATTAGTGATTTCTTTGAAAACCTACCAGCTCTCCCACTTAATTGATTATAAAGTTGAATGTTTTTTTCAGTTGTTCTTAGGTCATAACCTTTGCCAGAAAAATCCGCATCAACAACAACAATACAATTTAATTTTGAAAAATTAAATCCTTTAGATATCATTTGAGTTCCTACTAAAATATTTATTTCGTTTTTTTCTATTTTACTTAAAAAATTTTTAGCATTTTTTTGGCTAGATAAATAATCGCTAGAAAATATTTTAATTGATTTATTTGAAAATTTTTTTTTTAATTCATCAAAAATTTTTTCTACTCCTGGTCCATACATATTAAATTCACATAACTTATCCTCTTTTTTGCAATTATTCTTTTTTGAGTTTTTCAATCCACAGTGATGACAAATGAGTTTGTCTAATTTTTTGTGATAAGTTAGATAAATTGAACAATTTGGGCAAACATGTTTAAAGCCACATTTTTTACAGACTAAGAAAGGTGCATACCCACGTCTGTTTAAAAAAAACAAAACCTGCTCATTTTTATCTAAATACTTTTTAGCATAATTAACAGTCTCATCAGAAATAAATTCGTCTTTCTTAAGTTTTGAAAAATTTAAGTTTATTATTTTTGCCTCGGGCAACGGAAAATTGCTATATCTTTTTTTTATAAGTGTATGACCATATTTTTTAGTTTTAATATTATTAAAAGTTTCTAAAGATGGTATGGATGTAACAAGATGAATAGGAATATCCTCAAAATAACTCCGCGCGATTGCCATATCTCTAGCGTTATAAATGAGTCCTTCATCTTGTTTGTAGGAAGAGTCATGTTCCTCATCTACGACTATTAACCCAAGTTTTTTGAAAGGAAGTGTTAATGACGATCTAGCGCCTACTACGAGTTTAATCTTATTATGTATGACTCCTTGCCATATTCTTCTTTTATTTTTTGGTGTTATTTTAGAATGCCAGATTGCTGGCTCAAATTTAAAAAATTCAGTAAATCGATCCTTGAATTGATTCGTCAGGAAAATTTCTGGAAGAAGAACAAGGGCTTGCTTATTGCTAAGTATTATTTTTCTTACTCTTTCAAAATATACTAAAGTTTTTCCTGAACCGGTCGTTCCTTGTAAAACAGTAACATTGAAATCTTTACTATTTTTATTTAAATAATCTAAAGATTTTTTTTGCTCGTTATTTAAAACAAAATCAATTCCTTTAGAAAAATTTTCATTAATATTGGGATTTTCTTTTTTTAAAATATTATCCTTGTTTCCAAGACACATTTTGAGAACCATGCCTTTTGGCATAATATTATACATTGAAAACCAATTAATAAATTTTATCAATTCTTCACTTAGAGAAAAGCCGGCTACTTTTTTTTCAATTTTTTTGATTTTAATTTTTTTTTCAATATTTTGAATTTTATCCCACACAACGCCAATTTCTTGATGTTTTCCAAAAGGAACAACGACGATATCCCCTAATTTTAATGACTTTATTTGACCGGAATCATAGGTAAAAGGATGGTTAAATACCTTTGGAATTAAAACGGGAACTTTCATTAAACTAGATTTTAAATGATATTAGCTTAATTAAAAATGAATTGGTCTTTTATCAACAGCTAAGGCAGCTTCTTTTATTGCTTCAGTATGCGTCGGATGAGCGTGACAAGTTCTTGCTACGTCTTCAGCGCTAGCGCCAAACTCCATTGCTAAAGCCATTTCAGCTATCATATCTCCACAATGAGGACCAATAATATGTACCCCTAAAATTTTATCTGAAGTAGCGTCGGCTAGAATTTTAACAAAGCCTTCTGTTTCATTAATAACTTTAGCTCTGGAGTTTGCTAAAAAGGGAAATTTACCAACTTTATAGGATATTTTTTCTTTTTTAAGTTGTTCTTCAGTTTTTCCAACTGTTGCTACTTCCGGTGAAGTGTAGATCACTCCTGGTATTACATTGTAATTAACATGACCAGCTTGACCTGCTAACGTTTCTGCTACTGCAATACCTTCTTCTTCGGCTTTATGTGCTAACATTGGACCGTCAATTACATCACCTATAGCATATATGTTTTCAACCGAAGTTTGCAATTTTGAATTTACGTGAATTTTTCCCTTACTATCTTTTTTCACACCAATTTTAGTGAGATTTAATCCTTCAGTGTATGGTTTTCTTCCCACTGAAACTAACACCTTGTCGGCAGTAATTTCCTCTTTTTTGGAGTCAGAGTTATTAATAAATTCAATTTTTACCTTTGCGCCTGAGTTTTTAACCCCAGTAACTTTTGAATTAAGTTTGAATTTTATACCCTGCTTAGTTAATATTTTTTGAAACTCTTTTGAAATTTCTTTATCCATTCCTGGTGTTATATGATCTAAATATTCTATAACTGTTACGTTTGAACCAAGTCTAGACCACACTGAGCCCATTTCTAAACCAATGTAACCTCCTCCTATAACAACTAACTCTTTGGGAACATTTGGAAGAGATAAAGCTCCAGTAGAGGATACTATATTTTTCTCATCAATATTAATTCCTGGAAGAGAAGATGGTGCTGAACCAGTTGCAATAACAATGTTTTTAGCCTCGTATGAAGTTTTTTTACCATTTTCGTATACTACAACGTTATTTTTTGAAAAGAGTACTCCTTTACCCTTCAAGTATGTTACCTTATTTTTCTTAAAAAGAAATTCGACTCCTTTCGTTAAAACTTGAACAGATTTTTCTTTGTTTGACATCATTTTTGATACATTTAAACTTAGTTCAGAAATTTCTATTCCTTGATTTTTAAAGTTATTTTTTGCTTTATGAAAATTTTCTGAAAGGTTTAATAAACTTTTAGAAGGTATACACCCAACATTTAAGCAGGTTCCACCAAGAGTTCCCCGTGACTCTACACAGGCAGTTTTAAGTCCTAATTGCGCAGATCTAATCGCACAAACATACCCTCCAGGTCCACCACCTATCACTATAGTATCAAACATTTTATCCATTGTTATAAATTTAAAAATAATCTTTTTGGTTGCTCCAAACTTTCCTTAACGGTTTTTAAGAATGACACTGCCTCTTTGCCGTCAATTATTCTATGATCATAAGAAAGAGCTAGATACATCATAGGTCTAGTTGTCACTTTTCCATCGATGACTACTGCTCTTTCTACAATATTGTGCATTCCAAGAACCGCAGATTGAGGTGGGTTTAAAATCGGTGTAGATAACATAGATCCATATATTCCACCGTTGGTAATTGTAAAAGTACCACCTTGTAGATCCTCAATTGTGATTTTTCCATCTCTAGCTTTTTGTCCTAATGCACTAATGTTTTTTTCAATATCAGCAAAAGACATCTCATCAGTATTTCTTAAAACTGGAACAACAAGGCCTCTGTCTGTTCCTACTGCTATACTAATATTATAATAATTTTTATAAACAATTTCATCTGACTGTATCTCAGCATTTACTGCTGGATAATTTTTAAGACCTATCACACAAGCTTTAACAAAAAATGACATAAATCCTAGTTTAGCTGAATATTTTTTTTTAAACTCTTCTTTATAATTATCTTTCATAGATATTACTTCGTGCATATCAACTTCGTTAAATGTTGTAAGCATGGCAGCATTTTCTTGTGCTTCCTTTAGTCTTTTTGCTATTGTTTGACGTAATCTTGTCATCTTAATTCTTTCTTCGGGTCCGTGTGCAATTTTTCTTTCTGATGGCTGAGGCTTATTTCCCATTAAAGAAATTAAATCACCTTTGAGAATTACACCATTTTTTCCTGAACCTTTGACTTTACTTAAATCTATTTTTTCTTCCTCTGCAATTTTTCTTGCTGCTGGAGAAACTAAATTTTCTGTTTTATGATTTTCTTCCTCTTGATAGATATCATTGAGAACTAAAGGTTCCTCTTGAGTATCTTTTTTGCTTTCTTCAATTTGAATTTCACTATCTAGGACCAGTGCATCAATTTTAATTTCTTTTTTTGGTTTTTCTTTCTTTTTAACTTTTTCATTCTTTGACGGAGGAGAGTAAGACTTAATTTCTTTTATTGGTGACTCTTTTTTTTCTGAAGACATTTTTATAGTTCCTAACAAGGAACCCACATTTACAGTTTCTCCTGATTGCACTGAAATTTTTTCTAATATGCCGTTTGAAGGAGATGGAACTTCAATATTTACTTTATCTGTTTCCAGTTCAACCAAAGGTTCGTCTGGAGTAACATTATCACCCTGATTTTTTAACCATTTAGATACAGTAGCCTCAGTAACTGATTCTCCAAGGGCTGGGACTAATATTTTTTCTGACATTAATTAAACTTTCCTAGTACCTTTTCTAATATTTCCTTTTGTTGTGCAAGATGTTTATTTAGATTTCCAGTCGCAGTTGATGCTGATGGAGCTCTTCCAACGTATTGTAAGCTATCGCTTTTTGATTGAATTATTCCTAACGTTCTCTCTATATAGTTTCTTACTGTATTCCAAGCTCCCATATTTTGAGGTTCTTCTTGGCACCAATAAAATTGTGCATTTTTACTATATCTTTTTAATTCTTGGGCTAAAGTTTTTGCTGGAAATGGATAAAGTTGCTCAATTCTAATAAATACAACTTTATTGTTTTTAGTTTTTTCTCTTGCCTCTATTAAATCAAAATATATTTTACCACTGCAAATCACAACTTTTTCAATTTTTTTGTCCTTTTCTAATTTAATCAATTTATTTTCTTTTAAATAAGCATGATCAGTCAATATTCTATGAAAAGAATTTTCTTTTGTAAAATCTACTAATTGTGAAATACACCTTCTATGTCGTAAAAGAGATTTGGGAGTCATTATAATCAGAGGTTTCCTAAAAGTTCTATGCATTTGTCTTCTAAGCACATGAAAATAATTTGCTGGGGTTGTGCAATTTACTACCTGGATATTTTCACCCGCACATAATTGTAAAAATCTTTCAAGTCTTGCAGATGAATGTTCTGGTCCTTGACCTTCGTAACCATGGGGTAACAACATTACTATCCCACTTGATCGACCCCATTTCGATTCACCGGAAGTTATAAATTGATCGATTATTACTTGCGCACCATTTGCAAAGTCACCAAATTGTGCTTCCCATACAACTAGTGTTTCAGGTTCTGAAAGAGAATATCCAAATTCAAATCCAAGTACAGCTAATTCTGATAACAATGTATCAATTACTTCAAATCTTTTTTGATCTTTTGATATATGGTTTAAAGGAATGTATCTTTCATGATTATCTTGATTTCTTAACACAGAATGTCTTTGACTGAATGTCCCTCTTCCAGAGTCTTGGCCCGAAAGTCTAACAGAGAATCCTTCTGTTAAAAGTGATCCGAAAGCGAGTGCTTCAGCTGTTGACCAGTCAATATCTTTTTTTTCTGTAAAAATTTTGTGTTTATTGTCAAAAATTTTTTTAAGCGTTTTGTGTACTTTAAAATTGGACGGAATATATGTTATTTTTTTTCCTAAATCTAAAAGTTTTTTCTTTTCAACTCCACTAACACCTCTTTTATCTTTACCAAGTTCTGGTTTGAATCTTGACCATACTCCATCATACCACTTCAATTCAGATTTATAACTTTTTGAATCATTAAATTCTTTTTCTAAAAAATTTTTAAAGTTAATTTTCTTTTCTTCTATAGATTTTTCTGAGAGCAAACCAGAATTTGAAATTTTTTTTCCATAAATTTGAAGAGTGGTTGGCTGCTCTTTAATCTTTTTATACATCAATGGCTGAGTAAAAGAAGGTTCATCACCTTCATTATGTCCAAATCTTCTATAACAAACCATATCAATTACGACATCTCTATTAAATTTTTGTCTAAATTCTGTGGCAATCTTTGCGCAGTGAACAACTGCTTCTGGATCATCTGCATTAACATGAAAAATTGGAGCTTGAGCTGTTTTCGCAACATCAGAAGGATAAGGAGATGATCTAGCAAATCTTGGAGCTGTAGTAAATCCAATTTGATTATTTACAATTATATGAATCGTTCCTCCAATATTATGTCCAGGCAAACCTGACATTGCAAAACATTCTGCAACTACTCCTTGCCCAGCGAATGCAGCATCACCATGCATTAAAACAGGAATTACTTTTTTTCTTTCAGGATCTTTATGAAAGAACTGTTTTGCTCTGGTTTGACCTAAAACAACAGGGTTAACTGCCTCTAAATGTGAAGGATTGTCAGTTAAACTTATGTGCACAAGATTTCCATCAAACTCTCTATTTGCTGAAGCTCCCAAATGATACTTTACATCTCCACCAAAATCTTTTTCTGAAGAAACACTTTTTCCAAAGAATTCACTAAATATAGCTTTGAATGGTTTTCCCATTACATTGGCTAAAACATTTAATCTTCCTCGATGAGGCATGCCTATTTTGATTTCTTTGGCACCAAGATTTCCACCTCTTTTTATTATTTGTTCTAAAGCTGGAATTAGTGACTCTCCACCATCTAATCCAAATCTTTTAGTTCCCACAAATTTAACATGTAAATATTTTTCAAAACCTTCGGCCTCAATGATTTTGTTTAAAATTGCTCTTTTACCATTGTCAGTAAAAGTTATATCTTTTTCTTTTCCTTCAATTCTATCTCTCAACCAGGATTTTTCATCTGGGTCACCCATGTGCATGTATTCATAACCAATATTTGAACAATAAGTCTTTTTTAAAATATGAAGTATCTCTCTTAAATTTAAATGTTGCTGTCCTAAAACACCATCTAAAAATATTTTTCTATCATAGTCACTTGATTTAAATCCGTATGTCTCAGGTTTCAGCTCTGCATGCTCCTCTCTTTTTTGGATGCCCAATGGATCTAAACTTGAAATTAAGTGTCCTCTAATTCTATAGGCTCTAATGAGCATTATCGCTCTTACGGAGTCTTTTGTGGCCTGTTCTATAAGAATTGGATCTTCTAAATTATTTTTCTCATTAGACGAAATATTGATTTTTTCAAAATTTTTTTTCTTTAAATCTTTTGGAGCCCAACTTGGTCCTAATAAATTTTTTTTTATAATTTCTTGATTATCCTTTAAACCATCAAAAAAAGGTTTCCAGCCCATAGGTAATGAATCTGGATTAGACAAATATTCTGAATAAAGTTCTTCGATGAAATCAGAGTTATTGCCAGCCAAAAAAGACGTGTATTTATATATATTGTTATCTTTTGACGAAGACATTGTTTTTTATAATTCCTAATTTAACACAACTTTACAAAAATCAACCCTTTAGTTTTTCAAATAAAGTTTTTCCTATATCAGCTGGAGATTTAGAAATAGTGATTCCCGCTGATTTCATCACTTCTATCTTATCCTCAGCTCCTCCTTTTCCACCTGATATAATTGCCCCTGCATGTCCCATTCTTCTTCCTGGAGGTGCAGTTAAACCTGCAATAAAACCTACCATTGGTTTTTTTATTTTTGACTTTTTAAGAAAATAAGAAGCTTCTTCCTCTGCTGATCCTCCTATCTCTCCTATCATAACTATAGATTTTGTTTCTTCATCTTTTAAAAACAAGTCTAGACAATCAATGAAATTTGTTCCATTAATGGGGTCTCCGCCTATACCAATGCAAGTTGATTGACCCATGCCATTTGCTGTAGTTTGCGCAACAGCTTCATAGGTTAATGTTCCGGAACGAGAGACAATTCCTACGGATCCTTTTTTATGAATGTTACCTGGCATTATTCCTATTTTGCACTCTTCTGGGGTTATTATGCCTGGACAGTTAGGTCCGATAAGTCTGCTTTTGTTTTTTTTGAGCTCTTGTTTTACTTTTATCATATCAATAACTGGAATACCCTCTGTTATACAAACTATTAACTCAATTTTTGCATTAATTGCTTCAATGATTGCTCCAGCTGCAAATTTAGGAGGCACATAAATCATTGTGGCATTAGCTTCTGTTTTATCTTTAGCTTCTTGTACGGTATTAAAGACTGGAAGATTTAAATGTTTTTGTCCTCCCTTTTTAGGAGTAACACCTCCAACTAATTGAGTTCCATATTTTAAAGCTTGCTCGGAATGAAAAGTACCATGAGTTCCAGTGAAACCCTGGCAAATTAATTTTGTACCTTTATTAACTAAAACAGACATTATTTTATTGCCTCAACAATTTTTTTAGCTGCATCATTTAAATCATCTGCAGATAAAATTTTTAATCCAGATTTATCTAAAATATTTTTACCTTCTTTAAAATTTGTTCCTGCTAATCTAACTACCAACGGAACAGTTAAATTAGTTTCTTTGGCAGCATCGACTACACCTTGAGCTAAAACATCACAACGCATAATGCCTCCAAAAATATTTATAAGAATTCCTTTAACATTTTTATCGGACAAAATTAATTTAAATGCTGCAGCAACTTTTTCTTTTGATGCCCCTCCTCCAACATCTAAAAAATTAGCTGGTTCTTGTCCGTACAATTTTATGATATCCATTGTTGCCATAGCTAAACCAGCGCCATTAACCATACACCCGATAGAACCATTAAGTTTTATATACGCTAGGTCATGTTTACTTGCTTCAATTTCCGCTGGTTCTTCCTCGTTCAAATCTCGTAGTGCTAATATCTCTGGCCTTCTGAATATTGCGTTGTCGTCAAAATTCATTTTGGCATCAAGACATATTAATTTTTCATCCTTTGTTATTATTAATGGATTTATTTCAATTAGGATCGCGTCTTTTTCAATTAAAATTTTATAAATTGATCTTATTAAATTTTTAGATTGTTCTTTTTGGGCATCATTGAAATTAAATGGTTTAATAATTTTATCTATATCTCTTTCTTCTATATCTTTTTTATAATCAATTTTGGTTGTATGAATTTTTCCGGGATTCTCAGATGCTACTTTCTCAATATCCATTCCGCCTTCAGTGCTGCTAATAAATGCTATTTTTGAACTTTCTCTATCAACTACACAGGATAAATAAAATTCTTTCGATATATCTGATGCTTCCTCTATGTAAATTCTTTTTACTTCTTTTCCCTCCGGTCCAGTTTGATGAGTTTTGAGAATTTTGCCAAACATATTTTGAGTTTCTTTTTTCAATTCTTCAAAATTTTTGACTAGCTTAACACCTCCTGCCTTTCCTCTTCCTCCTGCATGAATTTGTGCTTTTACAACAAAATTTTTAGAATTTAGAAGTTTGATTTTTTCTTCTATTTCAGAAATATTAAATATTACAATGCCATTTGAAACTGGGGCTCCATTATCTTTTAAGATCTTCTTTGCTTGATGTTCGTGTATATTCATTTTTATTTACATTTAATTATTTCATGAGAAGAAATGACACCTTTTATAATATATTTATCTTCAAAACAAATTGAAGTTAAATAATTTTTAAAATTTAAAAAATTTATATCATTGTCCGCTGTGCTATTTATAATATAGATAACATTGATTTCATTACTTTTTATTGAGTTATTTATAAACTTTTCATAAAACGAAAAATATTTGTGATTTTTAAGAGGATAGCTATTGTTATCATGAGTGTACCATCTATTAGGTATGTTTAGATCCTCCTCTAGCAATGCTGAAAAAATTTGATAATCTGAAATAACCATTTTAGACCTTTTATCAGATCTCAATATTTCTAAGGATTTTTTTAAAAAATTGATTTCCGTTGCAACATTTTCAGAATAAACAGGAGTTATCCATTTTAAGTTTTTAAATTTCTTATCTATCTGTTTTGCTGGTAGGGAGTTTGAAAGGTTCACGTTTTGTAAATCTATAAATTTTCTATCAGAATTGTAAACATTATGATATTTTATTGTTGAAAATATAATTATAATTAATACTAAATAATTAAGATATTTTTTTTGTGTCTTCATTTTGTATAAATCACTATAAATATAAAAAAATCCTCCGACTATAGGTATCAATGAAAATATAAAAGTTTGGTTGGCTGTTAGTAGTTGATTAAAGATAAAAAGATATACAGAAATTATAACTAATGACAAAGAAATTGTATCTTCATCAAAATTATTTTTTTTCGTTTTTATTAAATTGTATAAAAAATATATTAAAGGTATCGCCAATATATGAATAAATTTAAAATGACCTATAAGTCCTCTAAGCGTCATTTTTTCACTCAAAGATACAAACGCACCTTCTCCACCGACCATTCTATTTGAGCCTAATGAAATGGGAAACAATATATATTGTTCTAAAAAATTAGATAATGGTATTTCTAGAATTAAAAAGTAGCTTGTGTAAAAAATTGAAGAAATTAATATCCCAAAAATAAAATATCTAAAATTATCTTTAGAATTAAACTTTAAAAAATAAATTATTATAAATAAGAATATTATTAAACAAATATATGCGCTTGGTGTTTGCATTGAAAAAAAAGAAACAGTCATTACTATTGGCAGCAAAAACCAAGACAGGTTTGATTTGTATTTAATGGCGTCAATAAAAATATAAATAGAAATTACTGAAAAAATATATGCGTGGTGATAAGCAAATGGTGTACCCATAACAGGATAGCACAAAATTCCAATACTTAAAGAGCATATAAAACTAAAGTGAATATTGGCTTTATTTTTTAAAAAAAAAACGAAAGAACAAATTGTGATTAATGAATTTAAGAAGGAGGCGTGAAAAACATAGCTGTTCCAGTTTATTCCGAATACTTTAAAAAAAAATGCTTGTATGTAATCTACTACTGGACCAGTTGTAATCCAAATATCTTTAAAGGGATGTTTGCCCTGCAAAATACTAAAACCAGTATCAAAAAATGCAAAACTATCAATTGGAAAAATACCAATATTTCCATACAAGAAATTTATTCCTGAAGACAAAAGGATAAGGAAAAAAATATACAAGATTTTTATATTTTTTATATGCATAAATTTCTACTTCTTAATAATTAATTTCATATAGGGAAAAGGAATATTAAGTATATTAAACATCAATTTATCTATGTAGATAGATCTGCAAAAAATAGCAAGTAATGCAGCGATACCTTGTCTTTTTTTAAAAGTATCATCTTTAAAAACTCTATCAATCATCCTATCTTTTATTGAATAATCAAATTTATAATCAATTTTTTTTGATTTTAAAATTCTCTCTACTTTTTTTTTCCCATTAATATTTATTCCATCCCAAAGACCTTTTTCACCAGATCTTTTTTCATGTTTATAAATAATATTTTTGAAAATAATTTTCGTTATTTTTTTATTTATAATAATTGGTAAAACAAAGTGTGGTTCGTAAGGAAAATCATAATTTGGGCAAATGATAATGTTTTTTCCGTTTTTATTTAATAAGTTATGAGTCTTTTCTATATACTTAGCCTGACTTTTAACATGCTCAAAAACATTTGTTGAAAAAATTAAATCAAATTTTTTATTAGATTTAAAACTATTTACTGATTTTTTAACAATATTAGATTTATTTATTTTTTTTGAAATTCCTTCATAATTATGAAATCCACTCTCATTAGGATCAACACCTACAAACTTTTTATTAGGATAGAGCAACTTAAGTTCATTAAGCAAAACGCCAGTTCCAGAACCTATCTCCAAAATAGACCTGATATTTTTGGGTTTAATATACTTATTTAATTCCTTAAATGAGAAAATTACATCTGTTAAAACAAAATTACAGTGCTCTTTATTATAGTTAAAATACTTTAAATATTTTTTATTAAGATATTTATAGTTTAATTGCATCTTTTCGAACTTTAATAGATTAATATCATTTAAAAGAAAAGTATATATTATATAAACAATGAAAAAATGGTAGTGTATTTTTTTTAGATCAACAAAAAATTATTGATGATGCTTAAGATTAAAAACAAAGCTTATTTTGCTCCTGAATCCAACAGAATGAGAAAGGTTGGAAATATTAAAAATGCAATTGAAGAATTTAAAGCTCAAAAAAATAAGAATCTATTTTTTTTATTAAAAAATAGGTTTGGGTGGATGAATAAATTCATATCAGAAAATGATCAGGGTATAGAGGTAGGTGCTGGTGCCGGTTTTTCAAAAAATTTTATACAATGTAAAAATTTTAAAATTACCGATTTAGCTGATTATGATCATCTTGATATGAAAAATATAGACGCACAAAATACAAAACTGGAGAGTAATTTTTACGATTTTGTTATTGCAGTAAACATGGTTCATCATGTTCCATATCCAATAAAATTTTTTAATGAAATGTTTAGAATTTTAAAAAAAGATGGAAGATTAATTATTCAAGAAGCTTATTGCTCTTTAACGTTTCAATTAATCACGATATTAATGAGACACGAAGGATTTGATTTTACCAAAAATGTTTGGAGTGAAAATGCCCCATCATCAGATGAGGATGATATATGGGCTGGTAATATTGCAGTTCCACATTTGATTTTTGATGATCTTGAAAAATTTAATAATGAATTAGGATCAAAGTTTGAAATTAAACATCAAAAATTTTATGAATGCCTTACATTTTTAAATTCAGGTGGTGTATCATCAAAAACATTTTATATTCCTTTTAATTTCTTTTTTTTAAATATGCTTAATCTTATTGATGGATTTTTAGTAAAATTTTTTCCCAAGTTTTTTGCAATGGGCAGACAGATAGTTTTGATTAAAAAGTAAATTTATAAAGAAGAGTCAATTTTTTTAGCGGCTTCAAATAATTCTTTAACGGCTTTTACAGATTTCTCGAAGTTAATTTTTTCTTCACTTTCGAGATTAATTTCAATAACTTTTTCAACTCCTTTTGCCCCAATTATAACTGGCACGCCAGCGTAAATATCTTTTATGCCATACTCACCATTTAAATATGCTGCGCAAGGCAGTTCTTTTTTTAAATCTTTTAAATAGCTTTCAGCCATTTCTACACCGGAAGCAGCTGGTGCGTAGAATGCTGAACCTTTTTCTAAATATTTAACAATTTCAGCTCCTCCTTTTTTTGTCCTATCAATGATAGAGTTAAGTTTTTCTTTGCTAATTTTATTTTCTTTCAATAAATCTGTAAGTTTTTTTCCACCAACTTCTGTGTGATTAACCATCGCAACCATACTATCTCCATGGCCACCTAGCACGAGAGACTTAATATTTTTAACTGGGACATTTAATTCTTGAGAGAGAAAATAAATGAACCTAGAGGAGTCCAAAATCCCTGCCATCCCAATTACTTTATTTTTTGGTAAACCGGAATATTTTTGTAATGCCATTACAATTACATCTAGCGGATTAGTAATGCATATTACAAATGCATTGGGAGATGTATTTTTTATTCCTTCAGCTACTTGTTTGATAATTTTAAGATTTATTCCTAATAAGTCATCTCTTGTCATACCAGGTTTTCTAGGAACTCCGGCAGTAATTATAATAACATCAGAATTTTTTGTATCTGCGTAATCACTTGTGCCTGACAAGTTTACATTAAATCCGTCAACAGGAGACGATTGAGCTATATCAAGTGCTTTCCCTTTGGCTATTCCCTCGGCAACATCAAATAAAACCACATCTCCTAATTCCTTTAGTGCGATTAAATGTGCTAATGTTCCACCTATTTGACCTGCTCCTATTAGAGTAATTTTTTTTTTCATAAATGAATTACGTTTTATCTATAAATAGAAATTATGCAATATAATTTTTATTATTCATTTGTCCTCAACGAGTTTCGTACAAATAGCCAAATCTTCTGAAATATATGAGCCTTTAAAGTAAGAATTGTTTTTTTTCCAGTTTTTCTTTCCTTCATTGATATAACTATCAAATAAAGATTTTCTTTCACTTTCAGCTTTTTTTTGAGAGACTTCAAATTTTTCTTTATTCTCAATCACTCTAAGCTCTACTGATTTAAGTAGAAGATTATTAGCTATTTCAATAAATTTTTTTGAATTTGTAATATCGGTCTTTAGAATAATAGCTGATGCGTATGCATAAATTGCACTACATCTGTTCAATAGATAGATTTGCGTTGAACTTTTTTCAATATTATTTTTTTCTAGATAATCTTTAATTGAAATATCTGTGTTAGCTTGCAAGTTACCGCTTAATAAATAGTAGCAAATTAGGACTAGTAAATTGATTTTTCTCATTTAAAGATTTTGAATTTACGGTCCGTAAGCTATTTGAGGCAACCATGTAACAATTTTAGGAAAGTTAAATACAATTGCGACAGCAACGACTTGAAGAAATACAAATGGTATAATTCCTTTATAAATATTTTTAATTGTTATTCCTTGAGGAGCAACACCCTTCATATAAAACAAGGAGAAACCTACGGGCGGTGTTATAAAAGAAGTTTGAAGAACTACTGCAAACATTACTATAAACCAAACCAAATCAACTCCAAGATCAACCATCACAGGTGCTAGGAAAGGGAGTATAATTAATGTTATTTCAATCCAGTCAAGAAAAAATCCAAGTAGAAAAGCTATAAAAAGAACAACTAAAACTACCCCGTTTGGACCAAATGGTAAGCCATTTAAAGCACCTTCAATTAATTCGTCGCCACCAAGACCTCTTAGGACTAGAGCAAACATAGTCGCTCCAACAAATAGCGCAAAAATATAAGCCGTGGTATGTGTGGTTTTTCTAATTACACTTTTCAAATCTTGAAATGAAAGTCTTCCCCTTAAAATTGCCAAAAGTGAGGCTCCAAATGCCCCTACTCCTGATGCTTCCGTCGGAGTAGCTATACCCATAAAAATACTTCCAAGAACTGCAACGATTAGCAATGCTGGAGGTATTATAGATTTAAAAACTCTAAAAATAATATCCAAGGAAACCGGCTCTGCACTTTTCGGTGCTGGCGCAACCTTAGGTCTCATAAAAGCATAACCAACGATAAAAACTGTATACAACAATCCTAACAACAAACCGGGAAACACAGCTCCCATAAATAAGTCGCCAACGGAAATTCTAACTTGGTCACCCATGATCACAAGCATAATGCTTGGTGGAATTAATATTCCAAGCGTACCTGTTGCACAACAAACCCCACAGGCTAAATCAGGACTATAATTATTTTTTAACATAAGTGGAACACCGAGAATAGTAAGTAAAACCACAGCGGCTCCAACGATACCTGTTGAAGCGGCTAAAAGAACACCTATAAAAACAACAGCAATTGCTAATCCGCCTCTCATACGACCAAATAATTTTGAAAGATCAGTCATAAGATCTTCTGCGATTCCAGATTTGTCCATCATTATTCCCATGAAGATAAACATTGGCAGAGCAACTAATACCCAGTTAGCCATTACTCCATAAAGCCTGTAGACAACCATTGATGCAAATTTCCAATCAACACCGAAAAATGTGTCTAAGTAGTTATCGGATAACATTGAAATCATAGTGAATAGGACCGCTAGCCCTCCCATAGTCCATGCAACTGGGAATCCATAAAAAATTAAAGTTATGAAACTAAAAAATAATAATATTGCCATGAAATATTCAAAAACTAATTCCATTTATTTTCCTCTTCCAAATTTTGAGCGTAATGTAACTAGAACTCGCGTTATTCTTGAAAGGCCTGCTAACAATAGTAAAAAGAAGCTTAAAACTAAAAATCCTTTTACAAACCATCTTGCCGGCAAACCGTTTGCTGAAGTTGATCTCTCACTTGAAGCCCAAGATAATTCAAAAAAAGGTATTGAATAAATAAAAACTAAAATTATGAAGGGTAAAAATAATAAAAGAATACCAAAAAACTCAAACCACAATCTTCTCTTAATAGCTAACTTATCTGTTAAAACATCTACTCTTACGTGACCATCAACAACATATGTAGAGGATAATCCAATTAACCAACCTATTGCATAAAGATGCCATTGCAATTCCTCTAATTCTATCATGCCGTTTTTGAACACATATCTAAGAATTACGTTTATTAATATTACTGCAACTAAAATTACCCAAAACCAGTTAAAAACTTCTCCGACATTAGTTACAAATGTGTCTATTTTTTTTGTAATTGGAGTGTGCTCAAGTTTTAGCTTTCTATCCAGAGCGCTGTTTTCTGTTAAATTAATTGCCATAATATTTTCTCTTAAAGACGAAAGCAGTCGGTATTACCGACTGCTTTCTTAATTTACATTAAACTTTCAGGATTTAATACTAAAAGTTTCTAGGTAAATAACCCCATTTTTGCCAAACATCATACTCTTTCATGAATGCTTGTTGAGAATTCCAAACTCTCTTAAAGTCTGCGTCTTTAGCAGATTGTTCTGCCATAACTTTCGCGCGTACTTTTTGAAGTTCTCTCAAAACGCTATCTGGCAATCTAGCAGCTGTTACACCTTTAGAAGGAAAGCTTGCGATTTGTTTTCCTTGTAAAAATTCACCAGTTGTAATTGCTCTCATAGCAGCTGCTGTACAAGCCATTTCAAAAAGTGCTTGGTCAGCTTTACCCATTTTCTTCCATAAATCTAGGTTAACCATGAAGTGAGTTGATGTTGATACTTGGTGCCAACCTGGAAACAGATTGAACTTAGTTATTTTATGAAACCCAAGTACTTCATCAATTGCAGGCATTGAATATTCAGTTGCATCTAAAGTTCCTTTTTCTAGAGCAGCAAATATTTCACCGCCAGCCATTAAAGTTGCAGAAGCACCTATTTCATTTAAAACCATTCCTCCTAAACCAGAGAATCTAATTTTTAAACCTTTAAGGTCACCTAAACTTTTAATTGGATTTCTGTACCAACCAGCAGTTTCAGGTCCTATAGTACTACATAACAAAACTTTAATATTTTGTTTGTTGTATATTTCATTTGCTAATTTTGATCCTTCTCCTTCAAACCACCATGCTGCATATTCCCATGGTTCCATTCCGAAAGGTACCGCTGCAAATAAAACAGCTGCAGGAATTCTACCTTGATCGTAAGCCATATAGTTATAAGCCGCAGGTAAGTCACCTTTACTTATTGAAGGTGAAATTTCTAATGGAGGAAGAATTTTTCCAGGCTCGTATACTTTGAGCTGAATTCTTCCATCAGTAGCTTTTTTTAGAGTATCAGACAGACGAGCAACTGGATCTCCTAATGCTGGCCATCCAGTATTGAAAGTTGATTGAACTTTCCATCTAATTTTTTCTGCTGCATTAACTTGTTGTAATGAAAAAGTAATCATTAAAGCAAATACAGCAAAAACACTAACGAAACATTTCATTAGTGATTTTGTTTTTTTGTCTCCCATTTTATTCTCCCTTTTTTTTTGCTATTTTAACTGCGATATATAAGCTCAACTAATTTTAGGAGTCAATGAAAGGAATAGAAATGTCTATCAAAAAAAAATTTATTTGAGATGAACTCTTACTAGCTTTCAAAAACTAGTTTTTGAAAAATAACTATTCAATATAGATTGTTTCTTATTTAAGCTTATGTAATTTTAAGAGTCAACTCTGGATTTTTAAATTGTTTGCAAATAAAAAAGTCTTGGTATAATTTAATACAAATTATTAAGGTATTTCATGAAAAAAATAAGTCATTTTATTGGAGGAAAAATCTATAGCGATAAGAGCTCAAGAATAGGAAAAATTTTTAACCCAGCAATAGGCGAACAAATAGCAGAGGTTGAATTGGCAACTAAAATAACAACTGAAAAAGCAATAAAAAATTCTTCTGACGCTTTCTTAAAATGGTCGAAAACTACCCCAATCAACAGGGCGAGAATTTTATCAAAATATAAAGATTTATTGATTAAAAACATGGAAGAACTTGCCGTAATGGTTTCAGAGCAACATGGAAAAACAATACCTGATGCCAAAGGGTCTATTCAGAGAGGAATAGAGGTAGTCGAGTACGCAACAGGAATTACTGACTCTTTAAAAGGGGATCATTCAGCAAGTGTTGGAACTAATGTTGATTCTCATACGTTGAGACAGCCGTTGGGGGTATGCGCGGGTATAACTCCTTTTAACTTTCCAGCAATGGTGCCGATGTGGATGTTTCCAGTTGCTATAGCTTGCGGAAATACATTTGTTTTAAAACCTTCTGAAAAAGATCCTAGCTGTCCTATGAGACTTGCTGAAATCGCGATTGAGGCAGGTTTACCCTCTGGAGTTTTAAATGTGGTTAATGGAGACAAAGAGTCTGTAGATACAATCCTGGAAAGTAAAGAAGTTCAAGCAGTAAGTTTTGTCGGATCAACTCCAATTGCAGAATATGTTTATCATACTGGAACCAAAAATAATAAAAGAGTTCAGGCTTTAGGAGGAGCTAAAAATCACATGGTTGTAATGCCTGATGCAGACGTAAAAAAAACTACAGATGCAATAATTGGTTCGGCATTTGGATCAGCAGGCGAAAGATGTATGGCTATTTCCGTAGCAGTTTGTGTTGGAAAAAAAACAGCTGACAATTTGAAAAAAAAATTATTAGAAGAAACAGCAAAGCTTAATGTTGGCCCATACACAGATGCCAAAAGTGATTTTGGTCCATTAAATAATAAAGCCCACTATGAAAAAGTTCTTGGGTATATTGATACAGGAGAAAAAGAAGGAGCTAAACTTCTTTCAGATGGTAGAAATATGAAATTACAAGGATATGAAAATGGTTACTTTGTAGGCCCAACAATATTTGATGATGTAAAACCTGATATGAAAATTTACAAAGAAGAAATTTTTGGTCCAGTTTTAAGTATGATGACTACTGATACTTATGAGGATGCATTAAAACTAGTAAATGATCATGAGTTAGGTAACGGCGCGGCTGTTTTTACTAAAAGTGGAAATATAGCTAAACACTTTACTGAAAATGCTAAGATTGGAATGATAGGTGTTAATGTTCCCATTCCGGTCCCGGTTGCTTACCATAGCTTTGGTGGATGGAAAAGATCGTTATTTGGGGATCATTCTATGCACGGACCTGAAGGGGTAAGATTTTATACAAAACTAAAAACAGCTACGGTTACATGGGTTGAAGACGACGCGGGCCCAGAATTTACAATTCCAGTTCTTTCTTAATTTTTTTTAAAGAAAATTAAATTATGTGGTCGCTAACATTTTTTTAATTGAACCAATAGCTTTTGCAGGATTTAATCCCTTGGGACAGGAATTAGTACAATTCATAATAGTGTGACATCTATAAAGTTTCAGTTCATCTGCAACTTTTTTAAATCTCTGTTTTTTCTCTTCATCTCTGCTGTCATTAATCCATCTATAAGCCTGTAATAATACTGCAGGTCCAAGATACTTATCTCCATTCCACCAGTAGCTTGGACATGAAGTCGAACAACAAGCACAAAGTATGCACTCATAATATCCGTCTAGTTTGGATCTGTCTTTTTGTGACTGAGTAATTTCTTTTTTTTCTTGTCCGGTCTGGCTAGTTTGCAACCATGGTTGGATTGACTCATATTGTTTATACAGTCCACTTAAATCACCAATTAAATCTTTTATTACTTTTAAGTGTGGAAGAGGATAAATATTTAAATCTCCTTTTATATCTGTGTGTGATTTTATACACGACAAAGTATTAACTCCATCAACATTCATGGCGCAAGATCCACAGACTCCGTGAGCACAAGATCTTCTAAATGTTAAAGATGGGTCGATTTCATTTTTGATCTTAAATAAAATATCTAAGACTTTAGGTCCACAGTTATCCATGTCAACTTCAAATGTATCAACTCTAGGGTTTTTTCCACTTGAAGGATCCCATCTATAAACATTTACTTTTTTTAAATTTTTTGAATTAGTTTTATCCTTGTAATAATCACCTCTTAAAATTTTTGAATTTTGAGGTAAATTAAATTGAACCATTAATATACTCTTTCTTTTGGAGGGAAATATTGTACATCATTTGTTAATGTTCTTGAATGTACATCTCTATATTTAACTTTAACCTCCTTGCCGTCTTGCCAAGCCATTGTATGTTTCATAAAGTTTTTATCATCCCTTTTTGTATAGTCCTCTCTAGCATGTGCGCCTCTACTTTCTTTTCTGTGGTAAGCCGAGTCCATCGTGGTCAAAGCTTGACGGATTAGATTATCAAATTCTAGTGTTTCAACCAAATCAGTATTAAATAATAAAGATTTATCTTTTACAGAAATATCATCAATACCATCAAAAGGTTTTCTTATTAACTCCACTCCTTCTTGCAAAGTCTTTTCGGTTCTAAACACCGCGCATTTTGATTGCATTGTTTTTTGCATTGATAATCTAAGTTCAGAAGTTTTTGTATTACCATTTGCATTACGAATCTTGTCAAATCTTGTCAAACATTTTTCTGTTTCACTTTTAGAAATTTCTTCATGTGGCATTCCAGGTTTTACCAGTTCAGCAGCTCTTTTAGCAGCAGCTCTTCCAAAAACTACTAGATCTATTAATGAGTTAGAGCCTAGCCTATTTGCTCCATGAACAGAAACACAAGCTGCTTCTCCAATTGCCATCAATCCTTTGACAACTTTTTCCGATCCATTCAAAGTTAAGACTTCTGCTTTATAGTTTGTTGGTATTCCACCCATATTATAATGAACTGTTGGAACTACTGGGATCGGATCTTTACTTACATCTACATTTGCGAAAGTTTTTGCTGCATCTGAAATTCCAGGTAATCTTTCCTCAATTACTTTTTGATCCAGATGATCTAAATGAAGATTTATATGATCTTTATTTTTTCCAGCCCCACGCCCTTCGTTTATTTCGATTTCCATTGATCTGCTTACAACATCTCTTGATGCTAAATCTTTTGCATTAGGGGCGTATCTTTCCATAAATCTTTCTCCTTCCCCATTTACAAGAAAACCTCCTTCACCTCTTACGCCTTCAGTAATCAAACAACCAACACCATAAATACCTGTGGGATGAAATTGAACAAACTCCATGTCTTGAAGTGGAAGACCAGCTCTCAATACCATTGCATTTCCATCACCTGTACATGTGTGAGCTGAGGTTGCTGAATAATAAACTTTTCCATACCCTCCAGTAGCAATGATAGTGATATGAGCTCTAAACCTATGTATTGTCCCGTCGGTCAAATTCCAAGCTATCACACCTTTACATTCACCATTTTTCATTATCAAATCTAAAGCAAAATATTCAATAAAAAATTCTGTATTATGCTTAAGTGCTTGGCCATATAATGTATGAAGAATTGCGTGACCAGTTCTGTCGGCTGCTGCACAGGTTCTTTGGATAGTACCATTACCGTAGTTCTTAGTCATGCCACCAAATGGTCTTTGATAAATTTTTCCATCGTCAGTTCTACTAAAAGGCACTCCATATCTCTCGAGTTCTATAACCGCTCTCGGTGCTTCTTTACAAAGATATTCAATTGCGTCTTGGTCACCTAGCCAATCGGAACCTTTTACAGTATCGTACATGTGCCATCTCCAATCATCTTCACCCATATTCCCTAGGGCTGCTGAAATGCCTCCTTGGGCTGCGGAAGTGTGACTTCTTGTTGGGAATACTTTTGAAATACAAGCTGTTTTCAATCCAGCCTCCGAAAGACCTACGGCAGCTCTTAGTCCTGATCCACCAGCACCAAGCACTACGACATCGTATTCATGATCTATAATTTTATATGAGCTCATACAGTTAATCTAAATATACATATAATAGTTAATAATGGCATTACTATAGCAAAAATATACATGGCTTTATTTGCGACATTTTTGATTTTTTTATCGTGCATATAGTCTTCAAAAATCTCACTTATTGTTAAGGCTGAAAAAAAGAACGAGAAAATCAAAAATAATGAAAAAAGTATTTTCACTAATTGGTTGGAAAAGAAAATCAAAATTTCACTGTATTCCAAATTATAAATTGAGGCTAAATTGATAATAAACCACAACATTAAAGGAATAAGAATAGCTGAGCTATATTTTATAAGTAACCATTTTTTTGTTGATGTATTCATCTAAATTATATGTTGCCCTATACAAAAAATTGACACTCCCAAAATTATTGATCCCAAAATGACAATGACCCCTGTAATTTTGGAAGTTTTTAAGTCAAAGCCATACCCCAAATCCCATGCTAAATGTCTTATTTCATTTAATATTTGAAAACTAAAGCTCCAACATAATGAAATAATTAAAAATTTTCCAAAATATGAATCGAGAAAATTTTTAATCGTTTCATAATTTCCCTCACCAAACAGTAGAGACATTAACCAAAAGCAGATCAAACATATTGCTAAAATATTCACTACACCTACAATCCTATGTGTAATAGACAGCAAAGAAGAAATTTGCCATCTATAAATTTGTAAATGTGGTGTTAAAGGATTATTATTTTCCATATTTTACTTTTTTAAAAGTGTTTCAACTATTTGTACAGTATTTAAAGCGGCTCCTTTGAGAAGATTATCTGAAACTACCCATATATTTATTGCCTTGAGATTTGAATTATCTTTTCGTATTCTAGATATAAAAGTAGTGTTATTTCCTTCAGCTTCGATTGGTGTTATATATCCCCCATCTTTTTGCTCATCAATTAATTTGCAGCCCGGAGCACTAGATAATATTTGCCTTATTTTTTCTAGATCATATGTTTTTTCAAACTCAACATTTATTGCCTCGGAGTGACCTGTCCTAACTGGAACACGAACACATGTTGCAGTCACGTTAATACTTTCGTCCAAAATTTTTTTTGTTTCATTTATCATTTTTAATTCCTCCTTAGTGTATCCGTCCTTTCCAAATACATCTATATGTGGAATTAGATTAAAAGCTATTTGCTTAGTGAAATTTTTAGAAATTATTTCCTTTCCCTCTAGAAAATCTTTTGTTTGATTAAATAACTCATCCGTTGGTACTTTACCAGCACCTGACACTGCTTGATAAGTAGAGACAACTACTCTTTTTACTTTAAATTCATCGTGCAAAGGTTTCAGTGCCAATACCATCTGTATTGTTGAGCAATTTGGATTCGAAATAATATTATTGTGATGTTTGAGAGCAGCCGCATTAACTTCGGGCACAACAAGTGGAATATCTTTTTCCATTCTGTAATAACTTGAATTATCTATAACAATAGTTTTTTTTGAAGCTTTAATAACCCATTCTTTAGCTATATCACTGCCTGCTGCAAATATTGTAAACTCAGCTCTTGAAAAATCATATTTTTCTAAACTTTCAATCACAAACTCTTTCTTATTAAAAAGAATTTTTTTACCTGTACTTTTTTTTGAAGCTATTGGAATTAGGTTGTCAACTTGCAAACTAGATTGCTCTAAAACCTCTATTATTTTTCTTCCTACATTACCTGTAGCCCCAATTATTGCTAAATTCATATAACTGATAGTTTATTTCAATTTGGAAATAATAGCATCACCCATAACTGAAGTATTAACTTCTTTTTTACCTGAAGACATTATATCTTTGGTTCTGATACCATCATCAAGCACTTTTTGAACTGCCAAATCTAATAAATCTGCCTCTTTATCAAGGTCTAAAGAATACCTAAGAGCCATTGATAAACTTAATATTGTTGCAATAGGATTTGCTATATTTTTACCTGCAATATCAGGGGCTGAGCCATGAACGGGTTCGTACATAGATCTTATTTTTCCATTTTTGTCTTTTGCTCCTAAAGAAGCTGAAGGTAAAAGACCCAAAGATCCAGTTAACATCGCAGCTTCATCGGAAAGTATATCGCCAAATAAATTGTCTGTGACTATTACATCAAATTGTTTCGGATTACGTAAAAGTTGCATGGCACAATTATCTGCCAACATATGGCTTAAATCTATACTTGGAAAGTCTTTATCTTTAAGCGCCTGCACCTCTTCTCTCCATAAAACTCCAGCTTCCATCACGTTTGATTTCTCACAAGATGTAACTTTGTTATTTCTTTTTTTTGCTAAGTCAAATGCAACTCTAGCAACTCTTTGGATTTCACTCGTTGTGTAAGAGTGTGTATTAATTCCTTTTCTCTCATTGTTCTCTATTGGCTCGATACCTCTGGGTTCACCAAAATATATTCCGCCTGTAAGCTCTCTAACAATCATTATATCTAGTCCTGAAATAATTTCAGGTTTCAAAGATGAAGCGGCCACAAGTTGTTCAAAACAAATTGCTGGCCTTAGGTTTGCAAAAAGTTTTAGTTCTTTTCTTAATTTCAGAAGGGCTCTCTCGGGTCTTTTTGAAAACTCAAGATTATCGTACTTAGGTCCACCAACTGCACCAAGAATTACTGCCTCACTCTCTAATGCTTTATAGAAAACTTCGTCTGTAATAGGATTTTTATGCTTATCATATGAAGCTCCTCCAACTAAACCTTCATCAATTTTAAAGTCTAAAGATTTATTTTTATTAAACCATTCAATTATCTTTTTTACCTCTCTTATAACTTCAGGTCCAATACCATCGCCTGGTAACAATAAAATTTTTCTATTTTTAACTTTAATCATTTTTTAATAACCACGGTCTATTTTCTTTTATTTTTTTTTCAAAAGCATCAATTTGATTTGTTTTTTCCATTGATAAAGCAATATCATCTAATCCCTCCATTAAACATTTCTTTTTAAATGCATCAATCTCGAATTTTTGAACTTTGTTTCCAAATTTTATTTCTTGTTTATCTAAATCAATTTCAATAGCTTCTTTTCTATTAGAATAATCTATTAACTGTGCTATTTTTTTCTCATCAATTTTAACTGGTAGAATTCCATTTTTAAAACAATTATTATAAAAAATATCTGCAAAACTAGAACTGATAACGCATCTTATACCGAAATCTAACAAAGCCCATGGCGCATGCTCTCTAGAAGATCCACAACCAAAGTTTTTTCCTGCTAAAAGGATTTTAGACTTATTATAAGGATCTTTATTTAATACAAAGTTTTCTATCTTTTTTCCGTTATCATCGTATCTCATTTCAAAAAACAAGCTTTTGCCTAAACCTGTTCTTTTTATTGTTTTTAAGAATTGTTTTGGAATTATCATATCTGTGTCAATGTTTTGAAGCGGTAGATATGATGGTATAGATTTTAATTTCAAAAATTTTTCCATTATTGTATCTTTCTTACGTCTGTTAAATGACCTGTAACGGCTGCTGCAATAGCCATTCCTGGACTTACTAAATGAGTTCTTCCTCCTCGTCCTTGTCTTCCTTCAAAATTTCTATTTGATGTTGATGCGCATCTTTCCTTAGGTTTTAATTGATCTGGATTCATTCCTAAACACATTGAGCATCCCGGTTCTCTCCATTCAAATCCTGCATCAATAAATATTTTATCCAATCCTTCTTTCTCAGCTTGGGCTTTGACGAGTCCTGATCCGGGAACAACCATGGCGCTCACGTTCCCGGCTATTTTTTTTCCTTTCAAGAGTTCTGCTGCCAATCTCAGATCTTCGATTCTTCCATTTGTACAACTGCCAATAAAAATCTTATCAATTTTAATTTCTGAAATTTTCGTATTTGCTTTTAGGCCCATATATTCAAGAGATCTTTTCATTGCCATCTTTCTATCTTCATTTTTTTCTTGATCTGGATCGGGCACAACGCCAGTGATAGGAGATACATCTTGAGGAGAAGTTCCCCAAGTAACTAATGGTTCGATTTCTTTTCCATTAATATTGATTTCCTTATTAAACTTACAATCTTTATCTGAATATAATGACTTCCAAAATTTTACTGCTTTGTCCCAAACTTCACCCTTTGGAGACATTGTTTTACCCTTTAAATACTCAAAAGTTTTTTCATCTGGAGCTATCAAACCGGCTCTTGCACCAGCTTCAATAGTCATATTACAAACGGTCATTCTTTCTTCCATGCTAAAATTTCTGATTACGTCCCCGGCAAATTCAACTACATAGCCTGTTCCTCCTGCAGTTCCAATGGTCCCAATGATCTTTAATATAACATCTTTAGCCGTTACTCCTTTAGGCAATGTACCATTAACATTTATTCTCATATTTTTTGATTTCTTTTGTATCAATGTTTGAGTAGCTAAAACATGTTCTACTTCTGAAGTTCCTATTCCAAAAGCTAAAGCACCGAAAGCTCCGTGTGTTGCTGTGTGACTATCTCCACAAACAATAACTGTGCCGGGTTGTGTAAATCCTTGCTCCGGACCTATAATGTGAACTATTCCTTGTCTTTTATCATTAACATCAAAAAGCTCTACTCCAAATTCTTTACAATTATTTCTTAAAGTTTCAACTTGGATTCTAGATTGTTCATCATCAATACCCTTCGATCTATCTGTTGTTGGCACATTATGATCGGGTACAGCTAAAGTTAATTCTGGTTTTCTTACTCTCCTTTTTTGCAATCTTAAACCTTCAAAAGCTTGTGGACTAGTTACTTCATGCACTAAATGTCTATCAACGTAAATTAGTGAAGTACCATCAACTTGTTCATGTACAAGATGGTTTTCCCATATCTTATCATACAGAGTTTTTGACATTAAAATATTTTATTTTTTTTCGCTTGTTGATTTTTCTGGTTTTGCTTCTGATAATTTTGTCTCATTTTCAACAGGCTTATCTTCTTTTCCAGTCTCAACACTTTTTAACTTAGGTTCTTCAGGCTTAACTGAAACATCTATTCCAATTTTCTTCTTAATTTTTTCTGCAATTCTTGCTGACTTACCTTTTCTGTCTCTTAAATAATATAATTTAGCTCTTCTAACTTTTCCTGTTCTTATTATCTTAATTGAGTCAACTATTGGGCTATATAATGCAAAAGTCCTCTCTACTCCTTCTCCAAAAGATATTTTTCTTACAGTAAAAGAAGAGTTTATATCTCTATTTTTTTTTGCTATGCAAACGCCTTCGAAATATTGAATTCTTTCTCTCTTACCCTCGACTATTTTCACCCCGACTTTTATTGTATCACCAGGGGAAAAATCAGGAATTTTCTTTGCAGAAATAATTTTTTTAACCGATTCTTTATTTATATCTTCTATATTTTTCATTTTCTTTTTTTATATTTTTCCCAAAGATCAGGTCTCTGGCGTCGTGTTATAGCCTCAGATTGAGATAAACGCCACCCCTTTATTTTCGCATGATCGCCTGATAAAAGCACCTTTGGTACCTCTTTTTCTTCCCATTTTTGAGGCTTTGTATACTGCGGATACTCCAACAAACTATTTTCAAAGCTCTCATCTCTCAGTGATAATTCATTTCCCAAAACTCCTGGAATTAATCTTATTATTGCGTCTAGAAAAACAAAAGAGGCTGTTTCGCCTCCAGATAAAATATAATCTCCGATACTTATTTCCTCAATATTTCTCGTCTCTAAAACTCTTTGATCGACACCCTCAAAATGGCCGCAGATGATATTTATATTATTTTCTGTGCTTAAAGATTTAGCTTTTGTTTGAGAAAATTTTTTTCCCTTAGGAGATAAAAAAATATTTTTTTCATTATTCTTAAAATTAATATTGGCATCTAGAGATTTGGCTAAAACATCTGGTCTCATTAGCATTCCAGATCCTCCACCGAAAGGAGTGTCATCAACTGTGCCATGATTATCAATTGCAAACTCTCTTATATTTACAATCTCCAAATCCCATAATTTTTTTTCTCTAGCTCTTTTATAAAGACCTGAGTCTAGTGGCCCAGGAAATAGATCTGGATAGAGAGTAAATATTTTTACTGCTAACACAAAAAATTCTCCTTTTCTTTATTGCTATATTTTTTTTACTTTTTTTCCTCTTTCTTAGGTTCCTCTTTTTTAGCTTCAGTTTTTTTAGGTTCCTCTTTCTTAGGTTCCTCTTTTTTAGCTTCAGT